>ERZ1740058.131-NODE-131-length-64486-cov-7.002623_pt1 | contig 64486 bp, 59 predicted proteins | sample MGYA00581745_ERZ1740058 | MGnify/ENA primary metagenome ERZ1740058 (study PRJEB43018, sample SAMN04849742) | marine metagenome | isolation source: floating plastic debris | place: Pacific Ocean | collected 2008-08-30 | study: EMG produced TPA metagenomics assembly... | reverse complement strand
AGCTCGGCGTAGCCAAAAACGAACCAAAAACCGACCAACGGGAGCTCAGCGCAGCCAAATCAAGAAACCGAGCTTGCGAGCTCAGCGAAGCTAAATCCAAAGCTTCCGCCCTCAAACCAGCCCACCTCCCCGCTGGATTTTCAGGCCGACGCATTTACATATAGCTTAGAAACAGGAAGTTAGAAAAAATTTAAACTACTCTTAGACTTAAGTAGATTATTAACGCAAAGCGCACAATTTGCGTGCTAAGAAGAAATATTGAGCAGTTGTCTCCCTGCTAAAACTAATCATCAACTTACAAAAGTATAGCTCATCTACTGTTCCCCTTTATACGTAATAGCCCAGACCTCTACAAGACCTGAGCTATCACTTCATGGAGAGTATTTTCTTTACCCTGTGTAGTGAGCATTGCCTCCTGCTGCCACATCCAGTACCACCCCGCTGATAAACTTCGCTTGGTCAGAGGCAAGAAAAGTAGCAGACTGCGCAATATCTACAGGATCGAGCGCAGGGGTGGGCAGGGCATGATAGCCTAGCATAGCCTTATCCTGCTCTTCAAAAGAGTTCATACCAGTAGAGGTATACTGCCCTTCGCTGCGGTACATTGGGGTATTAACGGCCGTAGGGGCAATGGCGTTGACACGAATATTGTATTTGCCCAACTCTAAGGCAAGTGTTTTGGTGAGTCCAATGACGGCCCATTTGGTAGAGGCATAATTGGCTACTCCAGGAACGCCTTGCCTGCCGCCAATCGAAGAAATAGTAATGATGCTTCCATTTTTTTGCGCTTTAAGCGTGGGAAGCGCCGCCCAGACTGTATTGGCTACCCCGGTCAGGTTTACATCAATGACATCTTTCCACTGCGCCTCCTTCATTTTCTCAAAAGGCGACCAACTGGCGATTCCCGCATTGGCTACGACAATATCTAAGCCACCTAGCTCCTGTATCGTTTGCTGTACGGCTCGCTTCATCGCTGCTAAGTCTCTCACATCGGCTTTAATACCTATCGCTTTTACGCCTAGCTTTTTGATGAGCTGGGTAGCATCGTTAAGTTCTTTTTCGGTGGCCAAGCGATAGCCTTTAACGGCCATTCCTCCAGTGGCATCGCCAATATCCAAGAGGGCTATATGTACTCCTTGCTTCGCTAAATCAGCAGCAATGCCCAAGCCTATACCACGTGCTGCGCCCGTAATAAGGGCTGTTTTACCCTTTAGTGCCAAGCCTGCGGAAGAAGATTGTCCAAGTGTACTAGTACCAGTGATGGCTACCCCTGCTGAGGCAAGTCCTATTGATTTGAGAAAGTTTTTTCTGTTCATGATCGCTAAAGTTTAGTTGAAAGCTTACAGGAACAAATATCTACCTTTCTAAGGGCTAAAAATTGTAAATTCTTGGGGTATTAGTAAAGTTGCTTTGGTATTGCTTGGGGCTGATGCCCACTATTCTTTTAAAACTATGTGTAAAATGGCTTTGGTCGTAGAAGCCAGTAGCGTGTGCAATGGCTGTTAAGGAGTCGGTACTATGTTGGATGAGGAGCTGTGCTTTCTCTATTCTTGCTTGTAAGACGAATTGATGGGGAGACATCCCAAATGTATGCTTGAAAAGTTTCGCAAAATGATAAGGGCTCAGATTGGTTTGTTCGGCTAGCGTCTGTAAAGTGATTTCCTCGTGCAAATGTGCGTAGAGAAAGTCTATCAATCTTTTTAAAGGTACACCTAATAGCTTTCCCTTGGGCTCTGTAATTTTCTTAGTACCTAAGCCGTAGCGATTGAGTAAGTAAAGGGCAAAGGTCATCGCTAAAGCATCCTTGAACAGGGTGGTGTAGTTATTTGGACAGGTGAGTACTTGCTGAAAAAGCGGAATAAAAGAGGAGATGTGCGCATCTTCTTCACCTCTTTGGGTTTTTAAAATGACTTGTTGGGCGGTAATCTCTTCGGCAGTGATTCTATCATATAATTTAGGGGAGAGGGCAATTGCTAAAAAGTCGAAGTCTTGTAACCAACGTGGTGTCCCCGTATCGCCGTGCTGCTGCATTGAAAAGGAACCCGGTTGTAAATTCAGTTGACGCCACACGCCTTTTTCCTTGTATTCAAAAGGAATGGCTTTTGTATTAAGGGTGATCGTAAGCCGATGATCGAGTATTGTATGGGTAGGAAGCTCTCCTTGTATAAGTTTGTGATGCTCGACAACGAAACCCTGCCAGTTTAATACGCTTTTTACAGCCTCTTGTGGTGCAGCAGGAATGCGTACACCGTTTTTTAGCAGCGTTATCTGAGAAGAGGTAGACATCTGAAAAATACTACCATCCTACAATAAAAAAGTTTACTATTGTTTCTAATTCAAAGGCTCCCAATGATATATTTAAATGAAAATGTCTATTAAAGGGCTTCTAAAATCCTTTTTCTTCTTGAATAGGTGAAGTTTTCTTGGTGCTTTTATGTGGTTAATGATTTTTTTTAAAGTTTTTGTTTAAATTAGTTTATCAATAACGCTTACCATACTATTTACTATGAAATTACTCACACTCCTTTTAAGTGTTTGCACTTTTTGCGCCTTCGCACAAGGTTTACCGTCTGAAAAAGACTTAGGAATTGAGACTTTACAAGGCAAGGTGAAAACCCTCAAAGAGTACACACAGCCACTTCGCCTGCCAGGCATGCCCGCCCCTTCTGATACTTCTTTCAGCTTAAGCCGAGAAATAAGTTTTGATAAAAATAAGGCGATTACCTCCATAGTTTCTCGCAGTGCGATTGGTACGAAGGTTTCCTTAACCAAGCAGGTTTTTAAATACAATAAAGCTAATCAACTCATAAACGTAGTCTTTGTAGATGCAGAAGATGAAGATAAAATCTATCAAGAGGTTAGCTACACCTACGATAAGAACGAGAAGGAAGAGACTTGGTACAATGCCCAAAAGGAAGTGATAAGGAAGTTGCGTTATCAGTACGATGTGGCGGGTAATGAGCGCGCCGTTTATACCTACAATGCTGCAGGGGAAATAACAAAAAAGGTAGAAATAACCTACAACGATCAACAAAAACCTATTGAGAAGCTGTCTTATGGTAAAGAAGAAGTGCTTTTACAAAAAGATAGTATTGCCTACAACGCAGATACTACCACCACTTTCATCACGTTTGTGAAACTCGATCCTAAAAATAACGGGTCATTACAAACCGTAGTAGATCGCTTTGGGAATATGATGAGCTACGCTGTTTCTAGTCCTGAAGGAGATATAATTTCTCAGATCATTTATCAATACGACAAGGCAGGTAACTGGATCAAAATGACCAATCGTACGCGCCTACCTGATCAAAAGGAGTCAGAGTCGGTTACAAAGAGAGAAATTACGTATTACGATTGATATATAAAGCTTTTTCCTAGAGAAAGAGGAATTATCACCTTAGTTTCCTTTCCCAGCTTGTACGAGCGCATGAATTTCAGTAGCTAGTTCAGTTACGTTACCGTTTTTTCGATTGGTAAGGATCACAATGTACAGGTCGTCTTCAGGATAGTAACGGATGACGGCCTCGTAGTTTCCGCTGGAGCCGTGATGATGATGTACTTCTAAGGCGGCATCTTTCCATTCTAACACCCCTAAAGGAGACTGCGCACCTACTCTTTCTGACAGTTGTTGGACAGCGGCTTTCGAGATCAACTTTTGGTGGTGCAAGTGAAACAGCCACTGATAGAGGTCTTTGGCGGTAAGGTTCATCAAAAATAGGGGCACCTGAATGTTATAGCGATCCAGTTGTTTGTCTTCATTAAAAGAAAAGGCAACCAACTGCTCATCCTTGTAGGGGAATTGAGAGGCAAAGAAAGCCTTGTCCATCTGAGCAGGAAGAAATAGATTTTCCTGCACGTACATTTCAAAGCTTTGCTTTGTGATTTTTTCTACTATTTGTGTTAGTAACCAAGGGTTATAATTAGAATATAGATAGTCTGACCCAGGGGCAAAGGCGAGCGCCTCCGTTTTTTTAAGAAGTGCTAAAATCGACTGTTCTGTAACGGGTGTATTGTTTTTAAAGAAATCACCCCAAGGTACGCGAGGCAAGCCACTGGTATATTGTAAAAGGTGCTGAATGGTAATACGTGCAGCCCATTCAGGCATTTCAGGAAGATAGCCCTTGATAGGGTCGCTGAGCTTCAATTTCCCTTGCTCTTTGAGCTGCATAATCGCCACCCCAGGAAATTCCTTGTAAATAGAACCTACCTGAAACCGATGCGCTGAAGTAAGCTTTTCTTTGGTGGTTGGATGGGCGTAGCCAAAAGACTGCTCATAAAGAACTTCTTTTCCCTTTACCACCAATACGTTTCCGTTGAGGACATTATCCGCATATTGCTTTTGAAGATAATCTTTGATGCTAGAGGATTGACAACTAGCGTGGATCGTAGTCATACAAAGGACAACACCCAACAATACTTTACTCATTTTAATTACTTTTTAGGTTTAACACTATTCCAGATATCTAAGTACATTTTCCAGTCATTATCGACTTTCTTCCAAACGATTACATATTTCCCTTGCCAAGAAGAGACACGCCCATCTTTATGTTTGGTTTTACCTTCATAATACCCATAGTCGTAGGCGGTATCATTCATTACAGTGATCTCGCTTTGGGTGATTTTATGGTAAGTGGTGCGTACGCCTTCGGGTAGTGTCCAGTACGCAATGATGTCTTCCCCTTCCAGTATCTTGGTATGGTTGGGGAATATCTTGGCATCGGCTGTGTAAGCACTGGCAATGCCTGCGTAATCGGCGTTCACAACGAATTTAGAAAACTTTTCGGTATTTTTTAGAATTTGGTTGATGTCTTTCTGCTCTCCTTGTAGTACCTGTGCGTTGAGTGGCCAGTTGATAACTGCCAATAAAACAAAAGCTGTTAAAATATATACGCGTAAATCCATGGTTTATTTTTATGTTTTTTGATCTGATTCTCTGAAGGTTACCGCTACTTCTCGTTATTTTTTAACTTCCTACTAATTTCAATACTCTTTTGCGCCAACACCTTCGTTGATTGGAAGTTTTGCCCAGTGACTAATCTTCCATCTGTTACCTGATAAGCTTTGGCTTTTTCGCCATACTCAAACATGCCCCCTCTTTTTTCTATCTCTTTTTCGATGACAAACGGGTAATGCTTATACAAAGCAGATTCCTTATTCTCAAAGGCTTCAGGATACCCGTTTACATTTTTACCTGCCACCAAATACTTACCGTCTGAGGTTTTGATATTTACAATGCCTGCTGTACCGTGACAAACCGCTGCTACGACGCCCTTCTTCTGCTCGTAGATGTGCGTTGCGATGCGTTGGATATCAGTATTTTGAGGAATATCAAAGATGGGCGCACTACCTCCTGTGTATAAGATGATATCATACTCGTCTGGGTTCACTTCAGTAGGTTTTTGGGTATGCGACAGGGCGTACATAAAATCTGTATCGTACAACGCAGCAGCGTGTAAACTATCATAAGGGTTAATGTAAGCAAGGGGAATAGCGCCTCCTTTTGGACTCACAAAGTCTACGTGATAGCCAGCTTGTTGGTAGGTAAAGTAAGCGACAGATACTTCAGAGAAGCTATTACCTGTTGAAAATTCTGCCTTTGCTCGATGAGCAGCATTTGAGGTGACGATCAAGACTTTATTGCCCTCTCTCTTGCTCTGTTCACTACCAGCGGTTTTACTGATAATCTTCCAGCCATTATCAAGCTTTTTCAACAGCAGCATATCTACAAACCTTTTTTGAAGGCTTGGGATAATTACCTCCAGCTTTGCCATCGCAATACCTTGAAACTGATCGATAGACAGTATGTTGGTAGTTCTTCCGTTGAACTTACCCGCTTCGCCTTTGGCGACTAAGGCAGCGTATTGCTCAATCGTCATTACGAAAAGAGGCTCACCTGCCTTGTCGAGAAACATTTTTGCTTCGGGCATAAAGGCTGCCTTCAGCGTATCTGGAAAGCTGTAGGAAGTACCTATGATATAACGATTGATCACCGTGGTGATTTGTTCTTCTTCCGTTTGGGTAGTGCTGACTTGACCTTGTACATTTGTAGAAGTAATGAGGGCAAACAAAACAAAGATTGCTAAAATATAAGTTGGTAAATGCATGGTTTATTTTGAGTTGAGTTGATCTAATTTTATAATTTCTAGGGCCATTTTATGTGCTGAGGCGGGGTTTTGACCCGTTACCAAACGCCCATCCACTACTACGTTTTCTTGCCAGTTGTCAGCCCCGACAAATACCGCCTCACGTGCTTCTAAGGCAGACTCCAGTAGAAAAGGTACGTTTTTATCCTGCTTGGCAGCTTTTTCTTCTTCGTTGGTAAAGGCAGTAAGCTTCTTCCCTTTCACCAAGTAGCTGCCATCATTAAGCTTTACATTGAGTAAACCCGAAGGGCCGTGACAAACCGCTGCCACTACACCACCTTGTTCATAAATAGTGCTGGTAAGTGCCTGTAAGTCAGTATTATAGGGTAAGTCCCACATCGTTCCGTGTCCGCCTACAAAGTAAATGGCTTGGTAGTCAGCCGCCTGTACTTCTTGAGGGGTATAGGCGTGTGTGAGCTTATAATAAGCAGAAGCATCCTTCATAAACCAAACATTGATACTGTCGTTCATACTGGTGCCATACATAAAGGTGCTGCCTCCCTCAGGACTGACGAAGTCTATTACGTAGCCTGCTTCTGCGAGGGGCTTGTAGGCGTGGCTTACTTCGCCTAGGTGCAAGCCTGTTTTTTTACCCGTATTGCCCATCTGCTCGTGGCTCGTCACTACAAAAAGTATTTTCTTCTTTTTAGTAGAAGCCGCCGAGAAGGTTTTTACGGCGATTTTCCATTCATCTCCTTCCTTAAGTAAATTGATGTAGTCGTAGAAAATTTTAGTAGGATATTCGATCTCTACTTTTGCTTGAGCCGCACTGCCTTGTACATCCACATAAACGATTCTTGCACGACAGTCTTGCTTGCTACCATTGGCAGCGCCTGTAATGTAGTCGCTTCCTTGCCAGATGCGGAGTGTATCTTGCTTGATGTAGCGAAGGTCGGCTTTCGGGTGAAAGGCCTTTTGTAGTAAGGCTACCTCGGGTGTGTTTCGGCCATCAATGTAGTTTTGAATAGCTGCTCGCACCTGCGTTTCTGCTTTAGTATAGGATTGCCCTTGTGTATGGAGGCTTACCCAAGATAGCAGCCCCCAAAGAAAATATTTGTACATATTTTTTAATGTGTTTTGAGTAATAAGAATGCCCAAAACTGCATAAAATAGTAGGTAAGGCGCTACCGAAATCCTGATGTTGGTATAGAAGGAAGGTGATTTAAGTGTTTTCGCGGTACGCTTTGGCAGTAATGCCCACTATTTTTTTGAAATAAGCATTGAAAGAAGACAAACTATTGAAGCCACTCTCAAAAGCAATGGCGGCAATCTTATAGTGTTGATGTGAGGGAGACTGTAATAACCGCTTCGCTTCGGCAACGCGTAGCCTTGCAATATACTGAGAGTAGTTGTACCCTGTAGCCTGATTGATCACTTGAGATAAGTCTTTAGAGCTAATCGCTAGCTGCTCACTTAGTTTACGAATGGTTAGTGTTGCATCAAGGTAAGGTTTATGTTGCGTCATGTAGGCTTCTAGCTTTTGCCTATGTTGCTCTAAGGTGGTATCGTCCAACAAGGAGCCTGCATACTTTGTAGGAGCAGGGGTAAATAAATACTTTTTGGAGCGCCAAAGCAGTAGAGAAAGATAGAGTATAAAGGTAAAAGAGAGCGCACCTACGATGTAAGAAGTATAATGAGAGGTTTCGTAGGCTAGCCAAATAATCGCAGTACCTAAGTAAATATTAAGCAACCAGAAGGTGGTATCTTTCCATAAGGTTTTGTTGAGGTACGCTTGTTTTACCGAAGGGAAAAGTAAGTAGCCGGTTAGGAAAATATAGACCATCCACTGCTTGTAGATAAGCTCAACAAACCACTTCCAGTAGAATCTGTATTCATAATAAGGATAGAAGAAACCAAAAATAAAAATACTAGCAGGATATAAGAAAATAAGCCACCAGTAACGAGATGGAGCAGGCGATTCTTTTACAACACTTCTTATGTATAGGTATAAGAAAGGACCGATGAGTGAGCAAGCTGCCAGCCCTAGTTGAATAAAAAGATCAAAGAGGTGCCCATTAAAGTACAGAAAAACTGACTTGATAATTCTTATGCTTAGCACAAGGAGTAGCCCGCCTAAAAAATAGTGGCTATACTGCTTCTCTCTTTTCTGTAAGAAAACATAACCACTCACCGTAAATCCGTTAAGCGCCCCTAAGGCACTGAAGAGAAATATAAACTGTTGCTCAAGCGACATAACTGTTTCTACTCGGTTGCTTTGCAAGATACGAAAAAGAGAAAGGGTTCCCTACAGATCAGGTACTTCTACAACGGCTTTAATAATCACAGCTTAGCTCGTAAGAGTCGCTGACTTTCTTTGTGTACTTCTTTAAATACTTGTATTACTTATAAAAATGAAAGTGAATTATACGTATTTTAGAAGATACACCAGTAAAGTGCTTATGGCTGCTCTGAAAGAACGTATGGCTCAGTTTATATCGCTCACATCTGAAGAGTACGACTACTTTTATCAGCAACTAACTATCAAAAAAGTAAAAAAGAAAGAAAAACTACTACAGGAGGGAGAAATCTGTACCCATGCCTTCTATCTCCTAGAGGGCTGTATTCGATACTACACCGTTGTAGAAGGAGAGGAGCACACCGGACAATTCTTCTTTGAAGGAAGTTGGTACAGCGATTACGATAGCTTTTTATCACAAATGCCTTCCAAGCAATATATTGAGACTTTAGAAAAAACAAAGGTAGCGATGCTTTCCAAAAAAACACTTGAACATCTCTACACAAAGATACCTAAATTTGAACGCTTTGGTCGTTTAATGGCAGAGCGTGCTTACTTAGGTGCTAGGAAAAAAAACGAGACACTTACCCTGCTGTCCGCAGAAGAAAGATACCTCCATTTAATACAGCAAAGACCTAAAGTCGTTGAAAGAGTACCGCAACATTATATTGCCAGTTACCTAGGCATTAAGCCTCCCTCCCTCAGTAGAATTCGGAAGCGACTCGCCCAAAACCGCTAATTTATTAACCTGGGTGAACGTTTTGAACGAAAGGCTTCTCCTACCTTTGTACTATCCATTAACTTAAAAAGCTTTATATAATGAAAAAGATACATATGCTATGGGTAGGTCTCATATTGATCAGCCTCCCTTCGTTTGCTCAAAAAGAAAAAATCCCCGTTTATGCTCACGTCGCTATTGGATACGGCAATACCTTTTTCTACGGATCACTGGCAGAAAAAGAGACCCTCAATGATAGTAGAGGATACGGTAGAAATCAAGGGAGTACGCTCTCTACTTTCTTCTATGCAGCCCCCGAAAATTGGAAAGGGCTGGGCGTTGGAAGTGGTATCAAGGGCTTTTTTGCTGCGCCTAATAATGGCGGTGATAATGAGACCTACCTCTTTAACTATTACCACGTAGGGCTGGGTCTTAAATACTATCCTTTCTCCAAGGTCTTTAATAAAGGTTTTTGTGTAAAGACCAATGTAGGCTTTGGCCAGATGACTGAAAAGACACGCTTTAATAATACTTTGACCTACGAACATCAATTCGCAGTGGGCGTTACCTTACTGGGTGGTGTAGGTTACTCCATCCCCATTGGTCAAGGAAAGACCGCCATCAATATTGACTTTGAGGCTGAGTACGCTAATAGAGGTGGAGACGTAACAGGACTAGGCGAAAACCAACGCTTTGAGAATAGCCACGTGAGTCTTAATGTAGGGATAGGGTTTTAGCAGAGACTTATCTGTAAAGCATTAAGAGAATGTTTAGAAATTAAATGCTATATAATTAACATTTTGCAAAATTTTTATCACTTATCCTTCAATCTACCTTCAGTTCATTTTTTAGCTTCGCTGAACTCCACTTCGTTTCGGTTCTTGATGAACCGAGCCTCTGGCGAGCTCGGCGTAGCCAAAAACGAACCAAAAAATCAAGAAACCGAGCTTGCGAGCTCAGCGAAGCTAACCGACGAAGGAGCTCGACGTAGTCAAATCCAAAGTTTCCGCCCACAATCCAGCCCGCCTCCCCGCTGGATTTTCAGGCCGACGCGACTGTATCTAGCTTAAGAACAGATAGCTAAGAAAAATATAAATAGGCTCTAATATCTGAATTAAAAAAGCTGTATCCATTTGAGATACAGCTTTTGGTGTATTTATAAAGAGTATTAGTGTGGTAGTTTATCTTTCAAAAGGCCATAGGCGAAAGTACCACCCACTGCACTTAATAAGGTAATAAGGAATACCGTATAGCCACTGCCTACAAGCGTATACATAGGTCCTGGGCAAGCACCACTAAGCGCCCAACCTAGCCCAAATACAATGCCCCCAAAAAGGTAGCGAGGTACACTCATTTTCTTATCAGTAAAGGTTATTTTCTCTCCCTGTGTGTTGCGTATTCTTTTCTTTTTGATCCACTGTACTATGAAAACGCCCAGCAACAGCGCTGATCCAATAATACCATACATATGGAAGGACTGAAAGCGAAACATTTCTTGGATACGATACCAAGAGATCGCCTCCGACTTGGTCATGACAATACCGAAGAAAATGCCTATTAGTAAAAATTTAATGTGTTTCATAGGAGATTGATGTAAAGTTTGATGGTAGAGGAATACAAGTGCTTATTTTCCTCATTGATAAATTTTTAGAAGATGAGGGGAAATAGGAGGAACGTCATAAAAAGCCCTCCAATGAAAAAACCGATTACCGCTATCAAGGAGGGGAGTTGTAAATTAGACAAGCCGCTAATGGCGTGTCCAGAGGTACAACCTCCTGCCCATCGCGTCCCAAAGCCTACAAGAAAACCACCTATGATGAGTATAAAGCCACCTCTTAGCGTTGTTAGACTCTGCCAATTGAACAGTTGCTTAGGTGCCAAGCTACCTTCAAAGGAGATGCCTAGTGTTGCTAAGTCCTGAATAGTAGCAGTACTAAGCGCTAAAGGCGCAGGATTGCTTAAAAAACGAGAGGCAATGAAGCCTCCCAAGATAGCGCCTAATACGAAAACAAGGTTCCATTGCTGATTTTTCCAGTTGAAATCAAAAAAGCGGTAGCGTTTCCCTGCGCCACTCATGGCGCAGAGACTCCTCAAAGTGGCACTTACCCCAAAGTTACCGCCTGCCCAAAGCAGCAGTAACATGACAAGGGCAAGCAGTGGCCCGGCTACATACCAAGGCCAAGGTTTACTTAATAGTTCTATCATTTTTATTAGATTTTGAAATCATTGTATATATAAATCTTAAGCATTTTTGGGCGTACTTGTTGAGACAGATGCCTCAATGGGAAGACTAGTCGCTGCAATCGCCTTAAAGCCTCCTTGTACGTCGATAAGATTATGAAATCCTCTTGCTTTTAAAATAGAGGCAGCAATCATAGAACGATACCCACCCGCACAGTGGAGGTAGAAAGTCTCTTCTTTAGGGAATTGTGCCAAATGCTCGTTGATTTCACTGAGAGGTAAATTATGAGCTCCTTTGATGTGTGCAGGTATGTACTCACTCGCTTTTCTCACATCAATAATATTTTGTGGGTGTTCAGCTTGCTCTTTTGCTAACGTGGCTGCTGGTACGGAAGTAACCGTATCAATTTCTTTACTAGCAGCTTCCCAAGCAGCTACGCCACCTGCTAAGTACCCGAGGGTATTGTCAAAACCTACCCGAGAAAGACGTATGATGGTTTCTTCTTCTCGTCCCGACGGGGCAATAAAAAGAATGGGTTGTTTTACATCTACGATAAGCTCACCTACCCAAGGCGCGAAGCTACCGTCTAATCCAATAAAGATACTACCAGGAACGTGCCCTTGTGCAAAATCTTGCGGAGTTCTAACGTCCAAAATCAAAGCACCTGTTTCTCGTGCAAGTGCTTCAAAAGCAGCAGGAGTAAGTGGCTTCAGGCCTTCCGTCAGCACTTTATCAATGGCTTCATAACCTTCCTTATTCATCTTCACATTCAAGGGAAAATACCCTGGAGGTGTTAAGAGGCCATCGGTCACTTCCTTAATAAATTGCTCCTTACTCGTTGCTTTTAAGGCATAGTTAGTTGCTTTTTGGTTGCCCAACGTATCTTGTGTTTCATTACTCATATTTTTACCACACGCTGAACCTGCTCCGTGGGCGGGATAAACAATCACCTCATCTGGAAGCGGCATAATTTTTTGTTGTAGTGAATCGTAGAGCATCCCTGCGAGCTCTTCTTGGGTCATATTGGCGGCCTTCTGAGCTAAATCGGGACGGCCTACATCGCCTAAAAACAGGGTATCACCTGTAAAAATAGCATACTCCTTTCCTTGTTCGTCCAGTAGCAAGTAGGTAGTACTTTCTAGCGTATGGCCCGGCGTATGCAATACTTTTATGGTAAGTTTCCCCACCTTAAAAGTTTCTCCATCTTGGGCAATATGCGCTTCAAAGCTAGGTTGCGCCAGCGGACCGTATACAATGGAAGCGTCAGTTTTTTCTGCTAACGTGAGGTGTCCACTCACAAAATCTGCGTGAAAGTGGGTCTCGAATACATACTTGATTTTTGCCTTGTCTTTGGCAGCTCGCTTCAAATAGGGAGCGATCTCTCTCAGTGGGTCAATAATCGCTGCTTCACCGTCACTGTAGAGGTAATAAGCGCCTTGTGCCAAGCATCCTGTATAAATTTGTTCTATTTTCATATCGTGTTGATTTAAAAAGATTTAAAATATTTTAGAGAATGTTTAAAAATTAAATTCTGTATAATTAACACTTCACAAAATTTTCATCACTTATGCTTCTATTTACCTTTTGTTCATTTTTCCTTGATGAAAAACGAACCAAAAAATCAAGAAAATCCAAAGCTTCTGCCCACAAATCTACCCGCCTCCCCGCTGGATTTTCAGCCCTACGCACTTATACCGATCTTAAAAATAGGCAGATAGGGAAAGTTTAAACATGCTCTTATTCAAAGTTTTACAATGAACTCCATCCCAAACATGAATAGCGCCATGCCTATGATGAAATAGCCAAAGCCCTTTTGTAGCTTTTTTCCCTCAATGAACTTACCGATGTAAACTCCTAAGAAGATACCAACTACTGCTACAGCCGTAAAGCCAAGCAGAAAAGACCAGTCGATTTTCATCTGGATAGCGTCACCCAAGAAAAAACCAAGGATTGATTTAAGTGCTATGATAATAAGAGAAGTGCCAATCGCCTTTTTAATATCTAGGTTAGCCAAGACGACCAATGCAGGAATAATTAGAAAACCACCTCCAGCTCCTACAAAACCTGTTATGCTTCCTACAACCAATCCTTCGGCGACAATCAAGGGATAATTGTAAGTGACTTCTCCTGTACCACTTTTACTTTCTTTGTCAGAGAGCATTGTGTAGGCAGCCCAGAGCATAAGTATAGAAAAAAGACCGAACATGCCCATTCTACGCGTAAATTCGAAGTCTCCAATGGTTAAAAGTACTTCTGGTAAAATGGGAATAACGTAGTGTCGAATCACCCAAACCCCTACAATGGCAGGCAGACCAAATATAATCGCCGTTCGCCAGTCTACATTATGGTGTTTGTTTTGTCGTAAGCCTCCTAACAACGCGGCCACCCCTACTACAAATAAAGAGTAGGCAGTGGCCACTTTTTCATCGAATGAAAACAGGTAGGCGAGTACTGGCACGGCCAGTATAGAACCACCTCCACCAATAAGCCCCAACGATACCCCAATTACGACTGCCATGCTATATCCTACTATTTCCATAAGTTAATACTGTAACATTTGTTACTTTATTCAAGTAAGAGGGTAAATTTTTAAATAAACTCGCAGCCTTCCATGCAGTCAAATATATTGAGTAAGTACCTGTCTGCTATTTTATAGAAAACTTGCTTTCCTCTCTTTTCAGAAGTGAGAATACCATTGTCTTTCATTTTAGATAAATGATGCGACATCATAGAGATTTCACACTCAATACCTATTCTTGCGCAGATGGTACTTACATCGAGTGGTTCTTCTTCCTCTAATACTTCAAGGATTTCTAGCTTCACTGGGTGAGCAATCGTTTTTAAAATCTTGGCCACTTTTTGAAGCTTCTCGGCAGAAAAATTTCTTTTGGTCTCTTTCATAGCGCTAATATATAGATATTTTAATAAATATAAAAATATTCAATTAAAGATATAGAATAGTACTGGGTTGCTTATTTACAGAAGAGGGTGGTTAAGAAGTGCTTGTACATTTCAAAGCCGAGTAAAAAATGTAAGCGTAATGAACTAGATGGCTCATAAATAGCTTATTAAGTTTTTGTAATCACTTAGCATATATACAAGCCCATGGAAGAGGAAGATAATTGGTTGAACAAGTACTTTATGGACTGCCCTAATTGCTCAAAGACACTACAGATATGTGATCATTCTCCCTTTGAGCATAGCTATACTTTGTATTGCAGTGACTGCCCCAAAAGAGTGGACGTAGGGGTCTATGAGCCTGTTTTTGAAGAGATAAAGGATTATTCGTCAATGCCTTACGAAGCCGTTATGCAAGCAATAGAAAAACGACTGGCGCCTTGCGATTGTGGCGGGAAGTTTCTGGTAAGTGCCAAAAGGAGATGCTTGCATTGTCACTATCCGCTAGCTTTACGAGAAGAACAAAATGTATGGCTGAAAGAGTACTGGAGCGACTTCGACGATGAGGAAGAAGAAGAAAAAGTAGAACAGCTTATGCAAAGCTACATTGTAGAGCCTCAATGGAAAAAAATGGATAGTTAAGTATTACATCTGCTTTCGCAGAAGTACTTTTAGTAAGAAGTAGTTGCCTATTAAACGGAGTAATAGCCAGCGACTTTTTATCTAATCTATCTGTTTATTACTATCTTAGATACGGGTAATTACTATCACTCATAATAGCACTACTATAAAAAATAGCTTATGGACAAATCAATTCAATTAGCAGGGCTTATAGGGCCTGTGCTGATCGCTTTATCGGTTTCGGAGACGATTCATTTACGCATCTGGGAGAAAGTATCTCCTGCGATTGTCTATTTAAACGGATTATTACTCTTTATTGGTGGCTTGGCCACCGTAAGGGTACATAACCAGTGGGTGTTAAATTGGACGGTGCTCATCACACTAATAGGCTGGGTAGCTATGGCGGCTGGCCTGTACAGAATGTTTGCACCAGAAGCGCCACAAGCAAACCTCAATACAACTGCCTATGTATTTACTGCCACCCTATTCACCATAGGAATAGTCTTGAGCTACAAAAGCTATATACAATAAAAACTACAGGCAAATACTTTATTAGGTCACTTCCCAGAGTACCTCTGCCAAGTGATAGGCGCGTCTGCCTGTGCCATCTTTGATCTGGTGACGGCAGCTTGTACCTGAGGCCACAATCCATACGTCCTCGGGCTGTTGTCTTACGGCAGGAAAAAGTACTAGCTCTCCAATTTGCATAGAGACCTCGTAGTGTTCTTTCTCATAGCCAAAAGAACCTGCCATCCCACAGCAACCAGAAGGGATCAGGTGCATCTCGAAGTTGGGAACAAAGGATAGGACTTTCTTTGTGTGTACCATGGAAGAAAGGGCTTTTTGATGGCAATGCCCGTGCACTTTTAGTAAGCGTTGCTGCGTATTGTGGAACATCTCCTTGGTGATACGACCTGCTTCTATTTCCTTGGCAAGAAACTCCTCCAGAAGATAAGCATGGTCAGCGATTTTTTGCGCCGTTGGTTGGTAATCTTTGCTTACTAAGTCTATGTATTCATCACGTAAGGTAAGCAATGCAGAGGGCTCTATCCCTATGATGGGCGTAGCCTCACTCACCAAGTTTCTTAAATAACGAATATTCTTGTAGGCTATTTTACGAGCTTCTACTAATAACCCTTTCGACAAATGGGCACGACCACTCTCTATATGTTTTGGAATAACTACTTCATAGCCAAGTTTCTCGAGGAGCTCAATCGTTTTGATGCCCACTTCTACATCGTTATAATTGCTAAACTCATCGCAAAAAAGATAGACCTTTCGATCACTATTAGTCGGCCTTGTCTTCTTTTGATGCTTTTTGTACCATTTTAAGAGGGTTTTAGAATGCAGCGTAGGTAAGCTACGTTGGGTAGCAAAGCCTGCTATTCTTTTAAATAGATTGGCGGTAAAAGGTGTGGTGACAATAAAGTTGTATAAATATGGCATCCACATGGCCAACTTATTACTCTTACTGTAGCTAGCAATTAAGCGGGTACGAAAAGGGACACGATTGGCATCGTAATATTGTTGTAAAAACTCGGCTTTCAGCTTCCCCACATCTACGTTAGAAGGGCATTCTGCCTTACAGCCTTTACAAGAAAGACATAAGTCCATTACCTCTTTAATCTCTTCGTGATCGAAGCGGTTAGGTTTATGAGAGTGGGTAAGGTATTCTCGTAAGATGTTGGCACGCGCACGGGTGCTATCTTTTTCGTTGCGTGTGGCCATGTAGCTGGGGCACATCGTACCACCTGTTATATGTGTTTTTCTACAGGCGCCTGCTCCGTTACATTTTTCGGCCAAACGTAGGATGCCCAAATCTTTGCTGAAGTCAAATACAGTTTTAAAATTGGGTGTAGTTTGATTCGCTTCGTATCGCAGCGACGTATCCATAGGTGGGGTGTCTACGATCTTATTCGGGTTGAAAATACCCGCCTCGTCAAAAGTATACTTGATCTGGCGAAGGAGTTCGTAGTTTTCTTTTCCAATCATTTGCTGAATAAACTCTCCTCGCAAGCGACCATCGCCGTGCTCTCCACTGAGGGAACCTCTAAATTTTTTTACCAGTGTGGCTGTCTCTTGCGCAATCGTTCTAAAAAGCTGCTGCCCCTTTTTGGTCTTTAGATCAATGAGCGGCCGAAGGTGTAATTCTCCAGAACCTGCATGAGCGTAATGTACCGCGTAGAGATCATATTTTTTAAGAATTTCATTAAACTCTTTGATGTATACGGGTAGTTCTCGTACATCTACGGCAGTATCTTCTACGACACACACGGGTTTAGCGTCGCCAGGTACATTAGAGAGTAAACCTAAGCCTGCGTTGCGCAAGGCCCATACTTGGGCAATGGCTTCCTTGGGTACCACAGCAAAGTGTTGCCCAAGGCTTTGATTTTTCAAAGCTTGCACCAAGGCATTTACTTTTTGATCGAGCGCTTCGGCTGTATCATCAAAAAGCTCAACCGCTAAAATAGCTTGCGGATCTCCTTTGATAAAAAAGCGGTTTTTTTGCTGTTCGATATTCGTTTTCGTGCATTCTAGTACATAATGGTCGATCAATTCTGAGGCGGAAGGTTGGTGTTGGACGGCTTCTAAATTGGCTCTGAGTGCTTCATCTACACTATCGCAATGGATACAAACCAAGGCTTTATGTTCAGGAGGCAGTGGAAGTAAACCAAGTTTTATCTCTGTAATCAACATAAGCGTACCCTCAGAACCCGTAATGAGCTGTGTAAGGTCGATGTGTGTGGCCTCCTGATTGAAAGGAAACATATCTATCAAGGCATCAATGGCATAACCCGTATTGCGGCGATTGATGGTAGTTTTAGGGTACTCTTGGCTGATGCGTTCTTGTACCTCTTTAGGCAGTAGGAGCGAGGTAAGCTTACGGTAAATTTTTCCTTCTAGGTTGTCAAGCTTCGACTTCTGCTGGAAAGCGACCTTGTCCAGTTGCTCAAAAGTAACCTCCGAACCATCACTTAGTAAACCCTTAATCGCCAACACGTGCGCTCTGGTACTTCCGTAGATAATAGAGTTAGAACCACAAGAGTTATTGCCTACCATGCCGCCAATCATCGCCCTGTTTTGCGTAGCGGTTTCAGGACCAAAGAAAAGGTCGTATGACTTCAAGAAGGTATTCAGATCGTTGCGAATAACGCCCGGTTGCACGCGCACCCATTTTTCAGCAGGGTTCACTTCCAAAATTTGGTTGAGATGTTTGGAGACATCTACAATAATGCCTTTCCCTACTACCTGTCCTGCTAAAGAAGTACCTGCTGTACGTGGAATAAGCGAGGTGTTGTGTTGGTGGGCAAATTCGATCAGTCGCTGTAAATCTTGCGTGTCTTTCGGATAAGTGACCGCTAGGGGTACTTCTCTGTACATAGAAGCATCGGTAGCGTAAATACGGCGCATCGCCTCATCGTAAAATACTTCTCCTTGTAAGTGCTGCGAAAGCTGATCGAGCGGCATCATTATCTTATCCTTTTTTATACAAAAATAGCTTTTTGAAAAAACGTTTGAAAGTTTTAGGAAGAGAACTACCTGTGTTAGCAGGTGGTTATGGTTTATGATTAATAGTGCAAGGTAAGGCTAAGACGCTATAGTTCAGCCAACTATTCACGAATGTAACCCCTCCTTTACTCATCTTCATTGAGCGCCTTCATCGCTATTTTTACCGCTTGGTCTGCTGTACGAGTAGTTTCAGGTAATCTGTATTGAGGCGATAGTTTTAATACCCAGTCGCAGGCGGTGGCTAAGCTAACCTTATGACCTATTGAAACAAAGACGGGCTTTATATCCTGTTGTGTACGCAAGACCTTCCCAATCACTTCTTGGTTGTCTATCAGGTTGGAGGCGCTCCCTCGTTGCACAGCTACCGGATCATACTGACCAATAAGTCTTGATTTGGCACAACCTATTGCAGGTATATCTAATTCTACTCCTAAATGACAAGCCAATCCAAAACGTCGTGGATGTGCATATCCTTGCCCATCGCAGATCACAAGGTCAGGTTGTATGGTAAGCTTTTGCCATGCTTTGAGTATAGGTGGTATCTCCCGAAAGGAGAATAGACCTGGAATATAAGGAAAGGATGCCTTTTCAGCGTGAATGGCTGTTTCTAACAATTGTAAAGTATGGGCATCTAGCAAGGTGATGGCCGCTACTACTTGCGCACCTGCTTTCTCGTAAGCCACATCTACCCCTGCTACGTAATGTACCTCAAGGAGTTGATCCTCCTGAACTACCTTAGTGGATAGTTCTTGCTGTATGGCTATGTAATCTTGTTCTTGCAAGGTTATTTTTGTGTATATAATACATTCAAACAGCAATTAACAAGGATAGATTGACTATCCAAACAAAGCCCTTTGCGTTTTTCTTGGTAAGTTAAAGGTATATTGACAGTAACAAGCCTTAAAAGTGTTAGAAAAACCCGCACTGAAAATCAATGCGGGTTTCAAATCAAATCAATCAATTAAGATAACTGAATAACCATTATTGGTTTGCACAACACTTATCTTTCCTACAAAGAACGTATTGCACTCCGTAATAACTAAAAGGAGTAGTAGTAGTAAATTTGGTGAAAAGTATTTAGGATAAGCTATCGCACACGTTCCAAAGCAGCCATGTAGAAACCATCAAAACCGTGGGTAGCAGGCGTAAGGTGTCTTTCTGTAAGCAATTTAAAACGGTTTTTATTTTCGTGTAAGAATTTTTCTACTTGTTGTTCATTTTCGGAGGGGAGCAAACTACAGGTGGCATATACTAACTGCCCACCAGGCTTTACCATAAGGCTGTAGTTGGCCAAAATATTGGCTTGCATTTGTTGTACTTGCGTAATAAAATCAGGGCTTAGTTTCCATTTGGCATCTGGATTACGGCGTAATACACCCAAACCAGAACAAGGTACATCAAGTAGGAGCCGATCTGCACTAGCGGTGAGCCGCTTAATCACTTTATTATTATCGATAGGGCGTGTCTCTACGATACTTATGCCCGCCCGTCTAGCGCGTTTTCGAAGCTCTTGTAGCTTACCAGCGACTACATCTAAGGCAATAATGCGCCCTTGATTTGCCATAAGTGCTGCCAAATGCAAGGTTTTTCCGCCAGCGCCAGCACACGCATCTATCACGCGCATGCCTGGTTGTACTGCTAGCATTTCTGCAATGGCTTGTGAACCTGCATCTTGTATCTCAAAAAGTCCTTTTTTAAAAAGCTCGCTGCCAAATACATTGCGTCTTTCTTTCAATACAAGGGCGGCAGGATAATCTTTGATAGGGTAGGTATCTATACCCGCTTCGTACAGTGCTTTTTGTAGCGCAACGCGTGTTGTCTTAAGCGTGTTAGTGCGAAGAACTACTTGTGCTAGTTGGTTGGAAGCTTCCAGTTCTATTTCCCAACGATCTTTTAGCGCCTGCTCCCCTAGCTCATCAAGCCAATCAGGGATAGACTGGATAATCTTGCGGATATCTGTCACACGATCGTAAGTACGTTGCATCTGCTGACTATTGATCCTTTCAAACTCTACCCAATGAGGGAGTGAGCGACCCTCGTACAACCACCAGGTACCAAAAATTTGCCAAATTGTTGCCTCATCTAGGTGGCGAGGTGTTTCTCGATAGCCTACCCCTGAAATTTCTAAGAGCAGGCGCCACCAACGTACTATTTCATAGACACTTTCAGCAATAAAAGCCCGATCACGAGCGCCCCACTTTTTATTAGATTTTAATATTTTTTCAATTACCTTATCGGCGTATCGCTTTTCGTTAAAGATTTGTTGGATAGCCGCTACAACCGCTCGAACGAGGTTAGGGTATAGTTTATTCATAGAAAGTGTGTAAAAAAATAAAACTACAAGCGTCGCGACGCTTGTAGTTGCTGAAGTATTGTTATTATAATTAGATTACGAGTCCATGGGAGTGAGGTTGATGGCCTCTACCGCTTTTATTTCTGGTACAGCTTTCTTAATCGCCTCCTCTACACCTGCCTTGAAAGTCATGGTAGACATAGGGCAGCTCCCACAAGTCCCTACAAACTCTAGCTTCACAATATGATCCGCTGTAATCTCCAGTACCTTTACATCTCCTCCGTCGGTCTCTAAATAAGGACGAATATTATCCAGTGCCTTTTCTACTTTTTCTAATAAAAGTTTCATGACTATTTCATTAAAAAATTAATATACTACTAACAAAGTTAGGGCTTTTTTCATTCATCTGTATAAAAACTTTGTGTTATACAGCGGTAGACAAGGGGGCTTTTGCGTTACGAATCGCCACCTGTTGCGCTAGATGCTCAGCAAGTGTTGAAAAAGCGGCTGCGGTTACTTCATCTTCTTGGTTGGCTACAGAGGGTTGTCCCATATCACCACTTTCTCGAATCCCTTGTATGAGTGGAATCTCTCCTAAAAAAGGAAGCTGGTACTTGTCTGCCAATACTTTACCACCATCTTTTCCAAAAATATAGTACTTATTTTCGGGTAATTCTTTTGGGGTAAAATACGCCATGTTTTCTACGATACCTAGTACGGGTACATTGATTTGAGGCATACGAAACATTTCCACCCCTTTAATGGCATCTGCAAGCGCTACTTTTTGTGGGGTAGTAACTACTACCGCCCCTGTAAGGGGTACTGCACTGGTGAGGGTCAAGTGAATGTCGCTTGTACCTGGTGGTAAGTCCACAAATAGATAATCTAATTCTCCCCAGTGTACATCTCCTATAAATTGAGTAAGTGCTTTGCTAGCCATAGGGCCTCGCCAAACAACTGCCCCTTCGGCAGGTGATAAAAAGCCCATAGAAATAAGCTTTACCCCGTATTTTTCTACAGGTATAATGTATTGCTTTCCGTCCATTTCTTGGATATCAGGGCGGTCTTGCTCTACGCCGAACATCGTAGGGATAGAAGGCCCAAAGATGTCTGCATCAATAAGCCCTACCTTTGCACCCTTTTGTGCTAACGCAAGCGCTAGGTTAGAGGTGACGGTTGATTTCCCCACACCGCCTTTACCAGAGGCTACTGCGATGATGTTTTTGACGCCCTCAAGCAATGGTGTCTGCCGTGCGGAAGTTACTTCTGCCTCCATATCTATAGTGATGGCTAAATCTGGTTTTACTGCTAAGAGTGCTTCCTCACAGTCTTGACGTATTTTCTCTTTTAAAGGGCAGGCAGGTGTTGTAAGGATCACCGTAAACTGAACCTGTTTTCCCTCTACTTTAATATCCTTTATCATATTGAGCGAGACCAAGTCTTTCTTTAGGTCGGGCTCTTCTACAGTACTGAGTGCTTGTATGATTTCTTTTTCTGTAATAGGCATGATATATGTCATTTAACCTTGCTTTTCTGTGCAGAAAAGCCAAAAAATTCTACTTTATTACGAATTTTAACCAAGAGCGTATCACATTTGTTTCTCGCTAAATTATCAAGGATAAAATCTCCTGAATCGTTCGGTATTTATGGACTTTGCGTGTCTGGCAGTACCACCTCTATAGGATAAGGTGTAAAAGAACAGACAAAGACTAACAGTGTAAACCAACCTAATAATTGCCTACCCAAGCTCAAAGGTTGCTCGTACAAGGTAGGTGGGTGATAGACCCCCAAGAATCTACCCAAAAGAAGCGCAAATACCAACCAACCTGCATATCCTTTTACCATAGGAAAGGCAAGCTGGATCACTAACTGTGTAGCCAGCGTGAGTAAAGATAAAATGACAGCTTGATTGAGTTGCTGCTTGGCAACTCTAATATACAAGAGATATAGAAATAAAAAGTAGAGTAATACATAAAGCAAAAGCATTCCGGTAGGATTCGATAGGTCGATGATATCAATACCTGCGTAGGTCACAAAAATGAAAAAGAGGACAGGGGCTACACGATTAAAAGCTTTTCGTCCGATGAGTCCGTATAAAATATGCCCTCCATCGAGCTGCCCAATCGGAATGAGGTTGAGTGCTGTAAAAAGTAAGGTAAGATAGCCCGCCAGCAAAAAAGGATAATGCATAAACTCCCGCATATCAGGAATGCGCTCAGGTTGATTAGCTACATAATTCTCAAAAAGTAGGATAAAAAGATTTTTACCAATAAATACTGCAGGATCTTCTCGGTTTTCGTAAGCATATTGCTCGTAATCGTTGCCGTATGTTTTATAACCTTCTAATGTTCGGTATTCTGGATGTATTTCCAGTACGTAGCTTTTAGGAGGTAAGTGTGTATAGCCATAAAATAATACCCCCAAGCCGATAACAAGCCCTGCCAGTGGGCCAGCAATACCAATATCAAAGTACTGCTTTCTGGAAGGTACAGGGCTTTGCATCTTAATGAACGCACCCATGGTACCAATAGAGAGCATAAAACTAAATCCCCAAAAAGGGATGTAGTAGGGAAGCGTTACTTTTACCCGGTAATACAGCGCCGTAAAATAATGACCAAACTCGTGCACTGTCAAAGCCCCTAGTAGCGCAAATGAATACTTAGCCCCTTCCGTCCAATGATAAGCCGTAAGTGAAGCGGCTGGATCTAAAATAGACTTTCCGAAAATCCATTCAATGCCTGCAATGGTAGTAGTAAGTAATGTGACAATGAATAAAAGGATATGAATGAAGTATTTTCGTAGCGTGGTCATGTATGGGAAGAATTATGGAAAAATATCCAGAATAGTGTATTGCTCAGGTTCAATATGAACGGTTTGGATACCCAATTGTTGGGCTGCTTCGATATTGGCGAGGCTGTCATCAATGAATAGCGTAGCAGCGGCCTCTAGGGTGTTTTCTTTGAGTACTTGCTGGTAAATAGCAGCCTCAGGTTTGGCTTTCCCCATTTCGTAAGAGAGGTAAACCTTCTCAAAAAGCTGATGAAAGTGCGCTACGCCGCTGGCTTTGTATAAGATTTGCTCTACCGCCTCAAAATGGATAGGGTTCGTGTTACTTAACAAAAATAAGCGATACTGCGACTGTAGTTGTTGAAGCAACGCAATACGTGCAGCGGGAATATCGAGTAAAAGTGCATTCCAAGCGGCATTTAGCTGGGTGGTACTTGCCTTGAGCTGAAATTGTGTTTGTAGGCGCTGTAAAAAAGTAGCACTGCCAATTTGCCCAGTCTCATATTCATAAAACAAAGGCGCTTTACCCAGATACGCTCCTTTCCCTAAGTCTTCTTGAGTAGTAAATTGTTGAAGTGCCTGCATGGTAAGATCAAAGTCGATGTTGATGATGACACCCCCTAAATCAAAGATGATGTTTTGGATGGAAGAAGGGACGATAGGCAATTTTATTGGCATTTCGTTTGTTTATGTGAGTGCAAATATGTAAAATTGCACTCCAATTACAAAGCAATCCTTTAAAGGATTGTTTTAGGTCTCATAGCTCAGTTGGTTAGAGCACCTGACTCATAATCAGGTGGTCCCAGGTTCGAGCCCTGGTGGGACCACTCTAACAAACGCCAAATATCTACAAATCAGATGTTTGGCGTTTGTTGTTGATGGGTGTACCTCTACTACTGAGCAGCTAAAGTGAGTACTTCCAAAACGAGTTTCCATTCTCTTTGTTGGTCAATCTTCCATATGTGTAAATAAGGCTTTGGTGTGAGCTTACCTGTACGGCTGTAACCAAATACATATCCTAAATCGCCGGCTACAGCTACTTTCCCGTCTTGTGGCGTAAAGACGACTGATGTCTGGGATGAGACTACTAAAGCTTTTATCTTGGCTGGCTGATCAAAGGGTTGCTGACCAGTTCTGAAAAGCAAGGGCTGTTCGGCGAGGAATGCTTGATAAGCTGCTTGTAAACTATTTTTAGCGCTCAGGGCTGAAAAGCGTCTTTCTACTGTCATCAAATCTGATTTGAGACGGGTAGTGTCTAGCGAGGTAGCTACTTTTTTGTCGTATTGTTCAGGATATGCAAACGCCGTAAAGTCGTTCGGTTCATCATAAGGACATCCCAAGTCGAATATCACTTGCCAAGTAGTATCTACTTTAGCCCAGAGGGAAATGTAATGTCCAAAGGAGGAAGGTTGCGCTGTCTGATGGCGTTTGATTTGATAAGGGCCAGCAGTATAGCCAAAGCTACCAGACTGGGAAATGGCAGCGTATTGCGGCGACCAAGATAAAATAGTAGCCGTAGATTGCTGGGCAGCATAAAAATCCTTTCCGTTTACAAACTTTCTTCTATAAAGGACAGCATCTGTTGATAAAAACTGTAGAAATCCTTCTTTAATAGTGTGTTGCTCAGTAAAGTGAGCAAACTGTTTTTCGGCAGCTACTAAGGCTTGGTAGTCTTGCGCCACTGTAGGAGGAGGTACACTTGATTGAACAAGAGAACAAAATAAGGTGAGTACAATTAACAGGGTATAAGACATGATCTTTACAGTTTAGTCAATAAATAGGCGTATTCACGCTGTTAGCGAGCACTACTAATTTTCTGGAAACAAGGTAGTAGATATGCCAACCTTACCACACTCAGTAACCTCCGCTTGAGGGTAGTATTAATCATTAAAAAAGTTAAAGTTATGAAACAAACCTACTTGCAGTTGCCCTTTGGCCCAATTGACTGTGGTTTGGTTCATCCAGCCTAACTGTAGGCGTACGTTGTCACGTAGGGCATACCCTAGTCCTAAATAAATACGATTACGATCAAATAACTCCACTTCTCTATCTTCCCCGATGTCATTCTGCCCGTTGATAAAGATTTCATTGTAGAGGGCGATATAAATGGCCTTTTTGAGCAGTTCTTTTTGGTTGATAGGGATGTTGAGAATAAGGCTATAACGATAACGGGTTCGGAAGTCTTGGTCATCTACCCAACGCTGTTCATACCGAAAACGATGAACAAGATGATAGCGCTTTCCTAATTTTTGTGGAATAAATGCCTCTTGATAAATACGATTTTCATTGAAGGTAGCATTCTCCTCCCCAAATGTACCTGTGGTGATATTGGCATACCCCAGCGTAAACATGATTCCTGCTTCTTTGGGAGAGTAAGTAATACCTGAGCGAAGAAGCAACTGCTCCATATCGCCCAATATGTTCCAATGTCTGTACTGGAAATCTCCTTGGATTCCCCAGGTGTTCCCTTTGAACTTAGCATTGTAGAAGTACATATACCAAGCGCCAAGTTGACTGGCATCTACTTGTGCCATTAAAGAACTAGGAAAAAGTAAAAAAAGCAAGAATATACGAAGAACGATCCTTTTTAGCATGAGACTAGTAAATTGGGTGGAAAATACCTGCTATAGGTACAGGTATATGTGAGATTATAATAAGGAACGTAAGATACGCAACAATTGTATGAAACTTAAAAAAATTACGGATACTGGTCTATAAAAGTAGTCACTTCATTGTAAAACTTCTCAGGTTCGTTGGTGACAAGGGGGTGGTAGGACTCCTCAAAAATGACAAGTCTCTTATCCTCTTCAGGAGTCCCTAGCTTTTCTAAAGCTTGTTCCCCTAGTACAGGAGGCGTCCGCATGTCATACGCTCCCCAAAGCAATAGGGTAGGCACAGTTATTTTATCAAAATTATCAGGTACGAAGGTATCTTCAATCAGCGCTTTGTTAACAAAATTATTGGCTTGGAAAAGTAAATCACCAAAAGTGGTGGTCAAAAGGTTAAAAGGAACGTTTAATAACTTGCCTTCTAGCTCACCAAATTCATCTTCTTCTATGACAACACCATCTTTTACCAATAAGTATTCTGCGTCAAAAACCTGTTGAAAATAATCAATAAGGTAGTCGAACGCTGTATTAGTGGTATCAAAGTCGAGTGCTACCGCCTTCAACCTCTCCCACTCACTGACTGAGTTACCAGCGGTTATTTGTTCATCAGCAATTTCTACCACGAGTTGAGGGCTGGCTTTCCTGATAAGCGGAAAGCTGTGCCCTCCGTTGATCTCGATCCAGCCTTTTATGCTTTCTTCCTCTGGATGCTGGATCAAGTATGTATTTCCTAACATGCCACCCCAACTGATTCCCATTAGAAAGATGCTGATATCTTCTCCGTAACGATACTTGAGTAAGGTAATCAGCTTATCGAGGTCATCTACGTACTGGGCACGATTTAAGTAGGTAGACGGAAAACTCCCTTTGGCTTCTCCAGTAGCTCTTTGATCCCAATATGCTATGGCATATCGCTGCTCTAGCCGGTTAAAAGTGCGTGCATACGAAAGGGCTTGCGCGCCTCCACTAGGCCCCCCTTGCAGAAAAAGCAGTAGCTTACGACTTCCCAAGTTACCTTGTACGGCTACAGGCATGTCGGCACGATCGTTTCTGAGGTAAAAGAGATCGTCTAGGTAGGTTACGTCTTGTAATTTGTCTTCGCTACAACCTACTAGCAGGAGCGATAGAAACCCTGCAAGGCGGATAAGTCTTTTATATAACATTAGAAAGAAATATTTATAGGGTATGTAATACTTGCCTCTATGCCCAGTTGAGGTAGAAGAGCGTTGTTATAAGGAATTTGAAAAAATAGGGTAGGTTTGATCACCCACGTGATTGGCCAGTGGGTCTTTCGAGACAAATCTTGCCCAAGCCCAGCACTAAGGCTCAACATCAAACTACCTCTACCAGCGAGCGGTACTCTTCTTACTTGGCCTTGGTCATTTACTTCGTAAGTAGGCGCTGCCAAAAAGGAACGAAAGTAACCCAGCCCCACCCAACACTCACTTAAAAAACCATCTGATGTAATGCCTCTTGTTCCGTACTCAATATTGAGAAATGCACCTACATGGTTTCTGCTGTGTACATAGAAGCCTACATTGGCAGCGAGTAGCTTGTATTTTTCTTTTGTAAAACGCTTTCGTGGCTTCTCTTTCAAACGAAGTGGCGTCTCGATACCTACTTTGAGGCCCGCGTGTGAGATTAATTCACCAAAATAAGCCGCTTTTACCGAAAATTGATCAAAGGCTCTTAGTTGTGCCTTGGCTAGTGGGTGTATGAATAAGCTTATAACGCAGAAGAGATAGGGATAAAGTTTTACCTTCATAAGGGTGGCTGATTTTTCTGCAAAAAGCGCCTAAACTACCTGCAATGCGTACCAAATACCGTATATGATCCTTATAAGGCGGTTTTTTTACAATTTTTTTGACTTTTGTAAGCAGAAGGTGTCATTCCTTCTATGGCTTTGAAAGCACGGTTGAAGGTGGTCTTTGAAGAGAAGCCTGCTTCGTAGGCGATGGCCAGTAACGACCAATGGCTGTAAGCAGGGTGGCTAAGAAGTCTTTTCACCTCTTTTACACGGAAACGATTGACGTAAGAAGAGAAGTTATCAACCTGGTTGAGACGTAATGATGTTGAAATATACCTTGGGTTCTCATCTAAGAGAATGGCCACCTGTGAAATACTCAAACGATCGTCGAGAAAAAGTTTTTGCTCGTACATCTGTGTACTTAGTCGTTTAAAAATCTGCATGTATTTCTCTTCGAGAGGAGCAGGATGGCTAAGGTTTTCTTTGTAGATAGCGCGTTGTCGATAACCATAGTAACCCGCCAAGCAAATTGCTATCAGTTGTAGCGAAAAGAAGAACAAATAAAGCCCGATGGCATCTTCTTGCGAGAGGTGTGTGGGCAATGTCCTAGCGAACAGTGTAATGAGTTGGATTACTAAAACCATATATAAAAAATTACGAAAGTAGCGCAACTGTGTAGGTTGAATATTCTTTGACTTACTTTCTATTTTTGTAATATGATAAAGGAAGTAACCGATAGTACCTATTACGATGAAAATACTTCCGCTCTCATACATCGACCACCATAGGGGCGGTCTACCTGCATAAATAGCTTCCATATAGCTCTGCTTTACGGTAGCAGGTTGTAAATATACTTTCAACGAAAATAGCACTAGGCTGAAAAAAATACAGGCTAACAGCATAGCGACAGGCTTGCGTAAATCAGTAGGCTTGCTGAGGAGCGCCCTGCCGTAAAGAAATAACATCCCTAAATCCACCATAATTAATACTGGTGCTATGCCAATGGCCCAAGGAATAATCCTGTAGTATCTAAACACTTCGCAGGTATTTAATAAAGTGACCAAAAAAACAGAAGCGAGCCAAATAAGCAATATGAAGTCGGCTTGTGACGTATTCTTTTTCTTACCGATTATACACAATATAAATAAAGGAAGGAGTGGAGCGAGTAGAATCAACCAAGCAAGAGTAACAGCCATACTTTTTGGATTTGTTGAGTTTTTAAAACGCACCCTAAGCGTTTAGTCATTTAACTTATGACCACACAACTTGTGGATTGGTTGCGCAGTAGTAATCCTCTACGTAAAAGTATCTAAAAATAATTTGAATCTGTATTTAAACGCTTCTTCTTAAAATACCTCCAATAGTCAAAAAAACTCATGAACAAAAGAATTGCTTTTATTTACACACTACTACTGGGACTATTTTTTGGTTGTAACAACGAGAACGAAGAGATAAGCTCAGATCAAGGGATCGACTTCTTACGTTGGCGGTGGGTGAACAGCCTTACAGGACCAAGTGACGAAGATGAAATCGATGCTATAGCTTCAGACGCACAGGGAAATGTATACCTCAGCGGGAAATTTGAGGAGTTTTTAGTTGTTGAAGGACAGCCAGATACGCTTATAAGTGCAGGAGGGGCAGACATTATGGTCGTCAAGTATGATCGTAAAGGCGCTTGGCAATGGACGAAGCGATTCGGGGGAATTGGTGAAGACAATATATTCGATGCTGCCTGTGATAGTGAGGGAAATATTATTTTAAGTGGCTTATTTCAAGAGGAGATTCGTTTCGGTAATGATCTGCTAAGAGCAAAAGGTGGCTTTGACTTCGTAGTGGTAAAGCTCTCTAGCGATGGGGAGGTATTATGGACACTACAAGCAGGAGGTGCAGGAAATGAGGGAGGTAATGAAGTATCAATCGGACCGAATAATCAAGTTATTGTGGGTGCCCAAGGAGACGGTCGTTTTGTTGGAAACAACTTCGATTTTCAGAATACAGGTGGTGTCGACGCTTACGTCTTATCTATTACTGCTGAGGGAACAGTAGACTGGGTAAAGGCAATAAGAGGAAGCGGAAACGCCCAAGCGAAAGCCATAGGTGTTGATAGGCAAGGAAATGTATATTTAGGGGGTGATTTTAATGGAGCGTGCTACGCGAGTAGTCCTTCTTCTCTCTTCGAGCTGAAAGGAGGTAGAGATGCCTATATGACTAACTGGACGGCCACCGGAGAATTGCGCTGGGAGAAAAGCTGGGGTGGCAGAGGCGACGACCAATGCAAAGGAGTGATTGTCAACGAGGAACTAGACGTATATCTGAGTGGTTTTTTTGAGCAGACTGCTCTTTTAGGAGCAGATACCTTGTTCTCTAACGGACAAAGAGATCTTTTCTTATGGAAAGTAGACACAGAGGGAAAAGGGGTTTGGCTACGTCAGATCGCTTCGAGTTTCTCTCTGCTGGGTATGGAGTTAGCACTAGATGCTTCAGGAGGATTATTTTTTGGTTTAGGCTTGCAAGGGTTCAATACCTTTGGTAGTACATCGCCATTACCTGTAGAAGTAACTGCCCCAGGAGCAGGTGAATGGCCTGTACTTATTCAGTATAGTAAAGAAGGGCAGTGGCTCGATGCCATCTTTGCAGATGAAAGCGAAAACGGTAGGTTTGGAGATATCAGTAGTAGCGGTCATCGTGTGTATTTGGACTTGGTGTATGAGGGAGGACTCTACCGTTTTGGTAATTATACAGTCGTGAGCGACCCCGGTAACAAAGAGGCAGCCGTTGTCTCCATAGAAGTCAACTAACTACGGATTGGTTGCCCAAACGGTTACTTCTGGTACGAAGCCCACATTATTCATGGCTAGTAAACTTACAATAGTATGGGCAATTTCTGTAGGTTTGAGCTTCTTGTCGGTATTGGTAGGATCAAATCCGAGCTTAGTGATAAATGGCGTGGTTACTTCACTTGGATTGAGCTGCATTACGCGTACATTATGCGGTCTGAGCTCGGCACGCCAGCATTCTGTCATACCAGCCAAGGCAAATTTACTAGCACAATAGGCTGTTCCATTGGCAAAACCCTTCTGAGCAGCCGTAGAGGCAATATTGATCAGGTTACCGTGGTTTTGTTTTGCAAAATGTTGTGCAGCGCGCTTTCCTACCAAAAAAGTCCCTTTTACATTTATTTCCCATACCTTGGTGAAGTCTTCCAAAGAGGTTTCTACCAGCGGACTAAAATGCCCGATGCCTGCATTGTTGATAACTACATTGAGACCACCAAGGGCTTTGAGAGCAGTATCAAAAAGTTGGTCGACCGCTGCTGGTTCAGTAACGTCTGTGGTCGTACCTTGTACACCTAGCGCGTTGGTAGCTTTTTCTACATCGGCGGTAGTTCTGGCACAGATAAATACTTGAGCGCCTTTTTCTTTTAATACCTTAGCTGTTTCGTAGCCGATACCCGTTGTACCGCCTGTAATGATGACTTTTGCTTCTGAAAGGTTCATAAAAAATAGGTTGATGGATAAAATATACTTTTAAATGTAAGGGCTTTTTGGGAGATTTCCGTGAAGTCGCTTTACTTTATAGCTCTGGTTGCTGATAAGTAAAGATAGCTTGTACAATAAAGGTATAGATACGCTGTAGGTTACACTCCTTCCAAAAAGCGTAGATCGCCTCCGTTGAGAACACCACACTGGGCTTGTACCGCCGACTGAAGAAATTGCTTTAAAGCTTGTAGTTCATCTTCGTGATAAGCTTTGTAGTCCGATTGAAATATCAACTGATCACTTTCCTCTAAGAAGATGGCTACTTCTAAAGGATCTATCCAGTTGCGAATGCCTTCGTGGTATCCGCCTGAGTTGTGTGTCCAAAAAGTAGGCTGATCGAGCTTTACTAACATTTCATAAGCAAAAGAGCTTTGAAAATAAGGGGAGAGGTGTTTGCTTTTATCTTCAAAACGGTGTTTTAAAGCATATTTTCCAAAGTAATACACAGGCAACGGTTTTAAACAGTGTGTCACTACCAAAAATTCGAATAAACTACAGTAAGCCTCGTAAGCTTGATGGCGTCTTGTATAGACTTCGTTATGTTTAAATACCTCATCAAAGTGCTGGCTTATCTCTTCCACCATTGTTTTTTGTTGCGTTTTCCATAGGGCAGAAGCTGCCAAGCTTTGTTGTATAAGTTTATTGCCACTACCCTCTTTTAAGGCAGGTATCACCACTTGTTCTAGTGGCTCTAGTTGGCATAACCATAAGTTTCCCTGAACACCCATATTGACTTTTATGAAAGTAATAAAAATATACATCTACTCATCTAGTGCTTCTCACGGTAGAGAGAACGCCTCCCTCAACAAAGAAGTTACCCAAGCCATTATTTCTAATCCTGTAATAGTTAAAAATTTACTTTTTAAAGTGCTGATTATTATATTTTTAATATTGAAAAATCTTAGTTTTTATTTTAATACCTTGTAATACTAGGTGTTTTGTATTACCTTTACATAGTATTACTAAGTATAATGTAAAACAATGTATTTTGAAAAATGAATTTATATCAAAGTGGACATCACAAGTCAAAAAGGGTGTGCTATCCTTTATTGTCTTGAATGCACTCAGTAAAAAAGAGCTGTATGGTTATGAATTGATTGAAGTAGTAAAAAAATCTACAGCTATTGAGATGGCAGAGGGTACTTTATACCCGCTGATGAACCGACTTAAGAAAGAAGGGCTTACCTCTTCAAAATGGGTAGAGCAGCCTTCAGGTATTCCTAGAAAGTACTACACCCTTACCCAAGAGGGGAAGCTTACCCTTCAGCAGATGCGCCAGTATTGGGCAGCACTTGAACTATCCATTAAAAAGATAACTGAAAATGAAATTTAAGGAAATACAATTTAAAGATACTCAGGCACAACGCGTATACAGTAACTATATCAATAGTATTAAGGAGGTGGTAAAACCCATTCCAGCAGCAGATCAACAGGAAGTGCTTATGGAGTTTAATAGCCACCTTTATGAGTACTTACAACGCAACCCCTCGCTCCCAGAGCTAGAGGCTTTACTCAATGCTATAGATAAGTTAGGAACGCCCGCAGAAGTGCTAAAACCTCTAGTGGCTGATAAACTACTAGAAAGGGCTACCAGAACCTTTCATCCTTTCCAAGTTTTTAAAGCGTTGCTGTTCAACTTGGGTAACGGATTCATCTACAGTATTTTCTTCTTACTCTATCTGTTTCTGGGGACTTTTATCTTTTTGATATTCGCCAAGCTTTTTAGCAACCAAGTAGGACTGTATTTCAAAGATGATGAGTTTATGATGCTAGGAATTGTGAAAAATACTGCTGGTTACGAAGAGGTACTAGGCTTTTGGTTTATACCCGTAATGGGCTTACTCACCGTAATATTATACTTCCTGATCACCCTTCTTTTGAGGTTAAAGAAATTATTCAACCGTAAACGTTCATCCATTATGAAAGTTACTTTATTTATTTTATGTTTTACCGTCAGCAGTACAGTGTTTGCACAGGAGATAATCTCTCCTGAAAAGAAAGAAAAGATTGACCAATACGTGAATTACTTTGAGAAACACGATCAATTACTAGGTCATCTTTCTATTTTTGAGAAAGGTGAAGTGGTTCTAGACAGAAAGATAGGTGCCAAAGTACCCCAAGAGTCCTCTACCCTTCAAAAATATATGATTGGGTCTATTACAAAAACCTTTACGGCGATATTGGTGATGCAATTGGTAGAGCAAGGCGACATGCAACTGACCGATAAGCTCTCGAACTATTTTCCAGCAGTACCCAAGGCAGAAGAAATAACCATCAAGCAGTTGCTGAACCATAAGAGCGGGCTAGGAAGCTACAACGTAAAGCAAGATAGCTTGTACTTTTGGCTGAACGAACCGGTAACTTCCTCAGCCATTATGGAAGAGATTATACGACAAGGCGTAGCTTTTTCACCAGGAGACAAGCAAGCCTATTCTAATTCTGCTTACTATCTGTTGGCGGGCGTTTTGGAGAAAGCGTATGAGCAACCTTTTCGGGAAATAGTTACCCGACAGATTACCAAACCGTTTGGTCTACAAAATACCTTCGTCATTGACGAAGAAAGTACAGTTACTTTTGCGAGTTCTTACGAAAAAAACGGACAACAGTGGCAGACTGTGAAAGATTTTTACTTACCTAATGTAGGAGGAGCAGGGAATATTGTCTCAACGCCTGCTGACCTCAATAAATTACTCAAAGCACTTTTCTCTGGTCAGTTAGTAAAGGAAGAAACACTACAGGCCATGCTTCCACAGAAGAAAGAAGTCTTCGGACTAGGGTTCATGCGTATTCCTTTCAATAAAATTATAGCGTATGGACACGGAGGGGATACCTTCGGAACCCATACGGTAGTAGCTTATAATCCTGATAATCAACTGTCGGTGGCTTATGTAATCAATGGTGAAAACTACCCTACGAACGATTTTGCGATTGGGCTTTTCAGTGTCATTTACGAGCAAGACTATACGTTACCTACCTTTGCAGACTATCAACCTGAAAAGCGATTCTATCCTTTGTATGAAGGCTGGTATAGTGCAGACGATTTTCCTATCAAGATAAAAATCTACCAAGAGGGAGAAGCCTTGTACGCCCAAGGAGAGGGGCAACCTTCATTTCGCCTCACACCAGTAGCAAGACACCAGTTTGCGTTTCAGCGAGCGGGCGTTAAAATGGCCTTTAAGCCCTCCGAAGGCACCCTGCAATTTGAACAAGGCGGTAAGCAGTTCGAGCTGACAAAGCAGTGAAATCTTTTGTTTGGGTTTTATGGTCGCTCATCAGTAATATAGGATGGATCAATATATTAAACGTACACAAAGCAAGTAGGGAAGCTTACTTGCTTTGAATACGCTCATAAATACCATTTTGGTTATTGTCTACGAACAGGTATTTTTCACCGTTTTCAAGTGTAAACTCAATACGATCGTGAAGTGAATCTCCGTTCGTATCGCTATTCTTACTCACTAAGTTGCCTTTCTTATCAAAGAGTTTAATGACCTCAAACCATCCATCCTCATTTTCGTCAATGAATTCTTCCATTCTTACGCCCTGAAAATATACCTCTAATTTCTCGAAATTGTAGTCATAGTTTTTATCGTAGGAGATGCTTACTAATTCACCTGTTTGTTTATGATACACAGAGAGTTTATCATTGTTGACACTCCATTCATATCTAAAATTTTTATCACGACTACTTTTCTGCGTGATATCGTAATACCTTAAACACAGCAAAGACATAACAATACCAAAAACGCTCAACCCAGCGATGTACCAGCCTCGAAAAGACTTTTTTCGGTGAGAAGAATACTCAGGTAACGTAGTAGTGGCAACAATCTCAGAAGGAATATCTTTTTCTACTAACCTAAAAAAGGAACGACTATGTACCTCATCAATGATTACTTTAACGGGTTTGACAATAGCCTCAAGGCTTGGAAATAAACCACCTGTTTCCAACTCGACATCAAATGGAATATGATGTGCCTCTAGTGTCTCTTTGACGGGCGTTCATTCTCGAAATGAAAAATTCTTTTGTAAGTTGACATATAACTTCTGTAGGATAAAAAATTTCCCAAAGATAAGCAGGTAAATCAATTTTGCCTTTTATTGTTTGTGAAGCGTATGCATTATCTCAACAAGATAAATCCTCGCCTTATTCAGCTTATTAGCAAATACAAGACATACAAAAAAGAAGCCCTTACTCAAAGAGTAAAAGCTTCTATAACAGTAAAGACCGTTCTCTTAGGTGGTAACGGGTGTTTCGGGCTGTTGTGCTAGCTGGTTGCTAGTGACTTTTTCCTCAGCGGTAATGGGCGTAACAACGGGTGGAATCAACTTATAGACTACCGTACATACTAAGAAGGCCAGCAAGGTAGCGCTAATAAGCCCTCCGATGAGTACGACCACCAGACCTGCATACAAAGGGTTAGAAGTAATTACCAACGGTATAAGCCCCCCAATGGCAGTAGTAGCTGTAAGCGTAATGGGGACAAACCTGGTTTTGGCGGCCTTGATAATGGCAGGTACTAAGTCCATTCCTTGTTTGCGTAACTCGTTGGTGAAATCTACAAAAAGAATAGAGGTCTTGATCTCAATACCAATCAACGCGATAAAACCTACCAAGGCGGTAAAAGATAAGGGGTTCCCAGAGATAAAAAGCGCTACCAAGGCTCCGATAAGCCCTAGCGGAATTACCGAAAGAACGATGAGGGAGCTTTTCAAAGAGCCAAATTCTAAGATTAAGATCAATAGAAATAAAACCCCTGAGATAAGCCCTACAATCTCTACCCCTTCAAAGGCATCGTCTTTATTCTCTAGCTCTCCTGCCGCTACGTAGTAGTAACCGGCTGGAAAATCAAAAGCTTCTAACTTTTCAATGACGGCGTCGTTGAGGTCGCTGTATTTATAGTCGCCTTTAGCAAAAGCATTGACGGTGGTGTAACGGGCTTCGTCAAGATGGCGTATGGTGGCAAACTCGGTTTCAAAATCTATGCTTACTAGATTACTGAGTGGAACAGCCCTGCCTGATAAAGAATAGACGAATAAATTATTAAGTACCGTCAAATCAGTAAATCGCTCTCTAGGAAGACTGACTACTACATTGATCTTATCTTCTCCCTCTCCAGGTTTATAAGTAGCCAAGGGCAAGCCTGCGATCGCCATTCTAATCGTTTGATCGATGGAAGCAATGGGTACACCCAATAAGCCTGCCTTCTTCTTATTAATGTTAATTTTGAGGTCTGTCTTTTTATTGGCAAGCGTATTACTCACGTACATGGTACCCGGTACAGATTTAATAATTTTTTCTACCTCTAGCGATAAACTACGCAAGGTGTCTAGGTTATCACCAAAAATACGGATCGCTACAGGCGCCTCTAAAGGAGGTCCTTGTTCAAAATCTAGTACTTGGATCTTAGCGCCCGGATAGTATTTGAATTGATAACGCAGCTCTTCGATCATCGCTTTCTTCTTTAGATAAGTATCGACGTCCGCTTGTACAAAAAACTGGGCAAAGTTGGTTTGCTCCTTTCTTTGTCGCACATTGTAGTAAATAGTAGGATTTCCCTTTCCTACATTGGTCGTGAAAGAAGCGACATCCTCCCTATTAGCCAAAACGCTTTCTACATATTTTGATACACGGTCGGTCTCTTCTAATGAGGCCGTATTGGGCATTTCTATATTGATCCGAAAAATAGGCTTTTCAGATTTAGGAAATAAACCAAAGCCAATCAGTGGGATCAACCCGAAAGAACCTGCCAGCAACACACCAGCGATGGTAAGGGTAATGGCTGGATAACAGAGCGCCTTGCGGAGGATTGGTTCGTAGAATTTATCGATAAATTTCTGTAAAGAGCGAAGGAATAAATTACCACCCGCTTTGGTATGTGTTTTTAGAATTTTGCTAGATAGAAAAGGTACAAAGGCAAGTGAAACCAACAGAGAGGCCAGCACCGTAGTAATTACCGCCATCGGTAAGCCTCTCACAAACTCACCTGAACCAGCAGGTAAGAAAATAATAGGCAAGAAGGCTACAATAAGGGTCATAGTAACGCCGATAACTGCTAAAGCGATTTGTTTTACAGCTTCAGTAGCAGCTTGCTTTTTGGTAGCGCCCTCCCTAAGGTAGCGCTCTATGTTTTCTACTACTACAATAGCGTCGTCTACCAGAATACCCAATGCTACAATTAACCCTACAATGCTCAACTGATTGATAGTATAGCCTAGGGCATCTAAAGCGAAGAGCCCTATGGAAAGAGACAAAGGAATAGAGATCATTACTACTAGTGCGGCCCGTATACCTAGAGGCAGTAAAGTAATAGATACGAGGAGGATGGCCAAAATGAAGTCTTTCCCAAAGCCGCCAAGCCGTTCTTCTACCGTGTTGGATTGGTTAAAGTTGACGACCAGTTGCATATCGGGGGCCATTGTCTTTTTGAAGTCTGCTATGATGGCCTCTGCCGCCTCTGCTACTTCAAAAATATTCTCCTTGTCTTTTTGGCTAGCGGTAATAAGGACGGCTCTCTGCCCGTTAAAGCGGGTTCTGTGTTTCTCCTCCTCATAAGAAAAATAGACGTCTGCTACATCGCTCAGTAAGATGTTTTTCCCGTTGGCGGCGTAAACTACCGTGTTTTTGATGTCTTCAAGCTGTTCGTAATCTCCACTTGTTTTTACGTTGAATTTCCGCCCATCCGTCATAATTGTACCCCCTGGAATATCAATGTTTTCTCCCGTGAGGGCACCATATACGAAATTGAGAGGAATATTCTTGTTAGCTAGTTTCTGTAGGTCGAGGGCTACGCGTACTTCTCGCTCAGGATAGCCCCAAGTTTCTACACTCTTTAGCCCTTTTACTTTTTCTAAGCGATCTTCAAAGGCTTCTGCTACCGTTTCTAGCTTTTCGTAAGAAGCTTTCTCTGAAAGCAATGCCATCTGAAAAATATTCACGTCAGAGGAATTAAACTCTTCTACTTCTAATAGAAAGAGGTCTTCTGGTAGCTCAGAACGAGTGGAATTAACGACCCGAATCACTTCCTGGAGTTTTTCGTCTCGGTCTACCTCAAACTCATATTCTACATCTATCAACGCCAAGCCATCTTCCATGGTGGCGGTTACCTTTTTGAGATCGTCTAGTTCATTGATGCGTGCTTCGAGCGGGTCTACGATTTGATCTTCCATATCAATGGGAGAAGCCCCTGGATAGATAGCCACTACAACAAATCGGGGGAAGTTCACTTCTGGGTCTTCTCCACGTGGCATAGTAAGCAGCGAGTTAGCCCCTAAAGCAGCAATACCTAACAAGCAAACGAGCGTAAAAGAAGCATTTCTAACAAAGAATGAAATAAATTTTTGCATGGTTGTAAAGGTTTATACGCTTAGTTGGCGGTAGTTTTACTCAGATTTTCTGTATCCTTCTCCCACATTTTAATGCGTGAGATTTCCGTTAAATAGCCTGCACCATCAGTAATCACTTCCTTCACATTCTCCAGTCCTTTCTTTACAGCTACCTCATTCTCTAGCATAAAAGCTACCTCGATAGGGATTTTCTTTACCTTATTATTGTCCGTAGGAACAAATACGAAGGCGCGCTTTCCGTAGCCGTCTACTAATGCTCTGAGCGGAATGGTATGGTAGCGCTTGTTACCAGAGGGAAGAATCTTGGCCTCGGCAAACAGCCCAGTGGCAAACTTTTTTTCTTGAGGGAAAACTTGTACTTCTATTTTGTATGCGCCATTGCTCGGATCAGCGCCTTGTGCGAGTTGCGCTACTTTTCCTGTAAAAACCTCATCAGGGTAGGCGTCTACCGATACGATGGCAGAGTCGCCCTCTGTAATTCTGGCCCAATCTCTATCCGCCACGCCTACTTCTAGTCGCCACTGGTCTTGGCTAGTATCATTCATGTAGAGTATGGGCGTCCCAGGGGTCACCAACTCACCCTCATTTTTAATTTTTCTGACAATTTTTCCGTTAGAAACAGCCCTAATCTCAGCAAATCGCTGGTTGAAGCGTGCAATGCGCAGTCCTTCGGTCGCTACGTTAGCGGCGGTGGTAAGGTCTTGTACGTTCTCTAAAGTAGCAGCTTCATCTTTATAAAGGTTTTTGATACGTTTTAAATCACGTTTGGCTTTGTCGGCACTATTCTGCGCTTGTATTACTTGTGCATTAATTTCCGTTAGGTCTAAGGTAGCGAGTAGTTGCCCTCGTTGTACGCTTTGCCCTTCTTCTACATAGATACGCTGGATAATTCCTCCGATTTTGAAAGAAAGCATCGCTTCTGTGTCGGAGGTGAGCAGACCCGAGGAAAAGACGGGTAGGGTAAGGGCTTTTTGTTCTACGGGAACCGTTTTTACGGTAACTTCGTGTGTCGCAGAGCCATCCGCTTGCGAAGTATCTTCTTCACAAGCAGCGAGCGCTACTAGTAAGCACAGGCTAAAAAGGATCATGTTCTTTTTCATGGAAGTATTTTTTATATGAATATTTTTATAAGGCGGCTACGCGTTCAAGCTCAGCTTTACGAATCAAGAGATCGTAACGTGCAATAGCTGTGGCGGTAGCTGCATTGGTGAATTTGGTTCTGGCGTCGAGGTACTCTACCAAGAGCGCTTGGTTTTCTTCGTATTTTCTTTTAATAATCTTAAAGCGCTCTGAGGCACTTTTAAGGGCAGAAGTCTTAGCTGTAACAGTTGCTTGGGCTGCGCGAAGGTTACGAGAGGCTTCAATTACTTCTACTTTTATTTGTGCTTGTACTTCTTCGTACTGTGTACGTGTACGCGCTGCCTCAATCGTAGCTTTCTGGACACGTGTGTTGTTTCGTCCTCCTGTAAAAAGAGGCACCGCAAGCTGGAATTGGGCTAGATAGTAGCGCTGTTCTTCGTCGAAGGTATAGCCAAAGCCTTGAAAGCCTGCAAAAAAGCCAAGTGATAAGTCAGGAACTTTGGCTCCCTTACTGAGTTTTATGGCTGCCTCGTTGGCTTCGATAGCCGACTGTAGTTGATTCAATTCTTCTCGTTGGGCTAAAGCTTGGCTTTGTAGTGCATTTACAGATGAAGTCAAGGTTGGATCGGTGGTTACAGCCCCCTCACTTGTTATAGTAGTATCTACAATAATCGCTTCCTCTAAAGGGCGATTCAACAGGAAATTGAAGTAGCTTTTGGCCAGTGCTTGGTTTCTTTCTGCTTCCGCTACCTTACTTTCCAAGTCGTCTAACTCAAATTGCGCGCTGTATACTACATCCTTGGTGGCTTTATTATTCTTTACTAATACTTGGTTGATCCTGAGAAGCTCGTTGAGGAGTACTTCTGTACTATCATAAATACGGAGTAGCTCTTGCGACTTGAGGTAATTGTAATAGCTGGTTTTGATTTCTTTGGTTAGCTCGCGAACGTAAGCATCTCTCTTGGCTTCTTGTACAGAAATTAAGGATTTTTGCGCTTGGTAGCCATAGTAAATATCTGTGTTGAAGAGCGGCTGCCTGATACCAATGCGGGTATCGTGAAAATTATTAGGGAATAGCTGCTCTTCGGCATTTTCAATTTGTGGAAATTGCTGACTATCGGTGAGTTGATTAAGTGAGGCATACACAGGATTGAGTAAGTCGCCCACGGGTACTATAATATCACGCCCACCGTTGGCCAGGGTATAGTCAGCTAAGAAAGACACTTCTGGCGTAAAAAAGCTTTTAGCACTTTTCAGATCTTGTACACTTTGCTGAAGCTGTTGATTTTCTTGTTGAAGTGCCAAGTTACTTTGAACCCCTTCGGCCACATACTGATCGAGTACACTCGATTGTGCTATCAGGCCTACAGGAAAAAGAAACAAAAGGCAGAGCTGCAGAATAAAAATATAACGATTATTATATTTTTTGTGAAAAAAATAGCGTGCTTTATCGCTTACTTTTCTTTTGGACAAATGGCTTTCTGGAGAAGGCCGTAACGTAGTATTGGCTTGGGATAACGGATATAAATCGCGATTAGATGCATAAATTGTACTGAAAGGTTTCATAGAGTAGGTATTTTCTATGGATGGTTTATTTTTGTGAATGAATACTATTGAAATCAACTTACTTTAAGAAATTACTATAATATAACAGTCATTATATTTTTTTGTTAAAAAAATTATACACTTTTCATTCTTCTTTTTAAATCTTCTTTGATGTAATGGGTAGCATTTTCGATAACGGACACGTCGTCTGTACATTTGGCGAGCATAATAGCACCTTCTAAGGCAGAGAGGATATATAAGCTAAACTTTTGTGTATCAAATGTTTCGAAAGTACGCTGCCGAATACCTTCTATAAGTAAGCCATCTACCATATTGACCCATTGCTTTACTACCCAATGTACCTTTTGCTTCATCCAAGGAAGGGTGTCATCTACTTCTATGGCTGTATTGAGAATAGGACATCCTCCTTCAAATAGGAGAGGAAGCTCCTGAGAAGCAAAGTCGAGCAGGTGAACAATTTTCTCGTAGGCGTTTGACTGTGTGGCAATTTTAGAACGATAGCCTTCTAATATTCTTTGAGCATTGTAATCAAAAGCTTCTCTTACAATGTCTTCTTTGCTAGAAAAACTGCCGTATAATGCGCCACTCGTTAGTTTAGTAGCTTTGGTAAGGTCAGCAATAGAGGTGCCTGCAATGCCTTTCTCGTTAATCAACTTGGCAGCTTTTACAATAATCTCTTGCTTGGTTCTTTCTCCTTTTGATAATTTTGCTTGGTTTCTCATACATGTACTGGTTTAATTCAAATATATAACGATCATTATATTTATACAAATAAAGACTTATTTTAGTTCTTTTGTGTTCAGGACTTCTGCGTAAAACTAGCGTAGAAGTGAGAAACTTCCTATTTTGCCAAAAATCCCGAATGAAGATACAAAGCTATGTTATATGGTTAAGTGTGGTAGGTATAATTCTTTGGATGGGTGGTTGTACTGAGACGCATCAACGACAGCAAGCGGCGCGCCCTTCTTACAGAAGTTATTATTACCCTATAGAACTGCTCAAAAAGCCATTAGTCTATCATTATGCGCCTTTGGAAGAGGGCTTGGAACATCTTTATTGGATTTTAAAAACAGTTGAGGAAAAGGAAACTACTTTTCTCATTACAGAAGCATATACACAAGATAGTTTAGGATACTTGAAACCGATTGAGTGGATTAAAGAGGAAATTAATGAAGTAGGGGCGTTTATGAAGGCTTACAAGGAAACACAATATAATGATACGGGTAAGGCCTTTCGTGTGGCTGCAGAAATTATTCACCCTACGATCTTTGTGTGGAAGCTAAGGAAAAATCGTCCGCTAATCTGGCGCTTTAAGGGAAGAGACAGCGAAACAAATTACCTTGTAGAGACGAAAAAAACACGTAAGTTTCAGGGAGATTCCGTAACAGTACGCTTTGAGGGGGAAACACGCGAAGCAATTGTTTTACAGGACTACTTTGAGATTCGTATTGAAAGCGATACACAAGCGGTGCTAGCACCTTTCACTTTTGAACAAAAAAATTACTATGTAAAAGGAATAGGATTATATAAGTATATAAGGAAGTTACCTAAGGTTCAACAGACCTATATATTGAAGGAGATTTTATCGCTAGAAGAATGGAATAAGCGTAAAAGTCAGTCCTTTTAGAACTATGCTAGTAGAAATTGTCGACATCACTTTTATTTTCCTTGAAAGCCTTGGTACAGTATTGTGCCTTATAGTGGGTGTTTTACTTTGGTGGCGTAAGGCAGGTATAAAACTTACGAATGCCTTGTTGGGAAGCTTGCTTATATTGTATGGCCTTACCACTGTAGGCTATCTCTTCGCCGTCACCAACGTTTATGATACTTATCCATTTCTACGTTTCTTACCATCTGATTTTAGTTGGAGCCTAGCACCGCTCTTTTATTTATTTGTAAAAGCACGCTTAAGACCTGCTTTACAATTTCAGTCAAATCTACACTATAGCTTCCATTTTGTACTACCCTTGCTGCAGTTCATATTTCAAATGGTAGTGACGATACTGGCTTATACAGACCCATCTAGTGAAGTAGAATCAACTATTTTTTTCTTATCTTATATTGAGTCTATGCTGTTTTGGCTGTACAATGCATTTTACTTAACTATCACTTTTCTCTTTATAAAGAAAGAGCGCCAAACAGACCATTGGAAAGAACCTGTAGGGCATTGGCTCTATCGCTTTGCTATATGGTTAACTTTATTTCTATCAATCAACTTTCTCCACGAGTTTTTTTACTCGTCATTAGTACCATTCTTACAGTCGTCGAATGGTACTACCTTGTGGTTGTTTCCTGTAAAGTTCGCCTCTGTAGGAATTAACTTACTATTGGTCTATCAAGCCTTTGCCTATCAATACCCCTCATTTTACTTACAAAAGACGGCTGCTGAGCACATAAGACTATCATCGCAGACCAAAGAGCAACTTGAAAACATTCGTGCGCAGCTCGACTTAAGACTCGATTACTACTTACTTTTCAAAGAAGCGAATGATACAAAGCTTGCTCAAAAGATAAAAGAACTATTTGAAGAGAAGCAAATGCATCTCGACCCTGAGTTGACCTTGGCAACTTTTACCAAAATGACGGGCTATGCACAAGAAGAGGTGGTGCAGTTTTTTATCGAACAAAATACTACCTTTGCTACCACCCTTAACCAATACCGTGTGGTATCGTTTGTTGAGATGGCTATGCAGCCTACCTATGCACATGTAAGTATACTAGGCATTGCTTATCAGGCAGGTTTTAACGCTAAGGCTACTTTTCATAGTGCTTTCAAGGTGCTTAAGGGAGAAAGTCCAAAAGCGTACTTGGCTTACAGAAAATCACTTTTGGCGGCTAAGTAAATTCAACACAAAAATATATGCAAATCAACGTTCCTGATCTTATTGCTATCTTTCTAGACAGTTTTGGCATTTTACTTTGCCTAGCAGTAGGTATTCAGCTACTACTTCGTAGAGAAGGGGTAAAACAAACCAATCTTTTTCTAGGATTGCTGTTGCTCTTGTATGGGCTTACGTTGTGCAATCAGCTTTTTGCGCTCACAGGTATTTATAGCCACTATCAGTTTTTATATTTTATTCCGATCTATTTTAGCTGGAGTATTGCTCCGCTATACTATCTGTTTGTGAGGTCGCGTGTGCAACCTTCCTTTCGATTTCAGAGGCAGTATCTTTTTCATTTTGTGCTTCCCATCATACAATTTGGCTTTTACCTTACGGTAGGGTTTCGTTCACAGGCTTATAAAAGTTGGTTGTGGCGGCACGTGGTAGCGCCTTATGTACAATACATAGAGACTTTTGGGCTGGTAGTGATTAGTACGGTTTATTTGCTAGCCGCTTACCAAATATTACAAAGAGAGATTCCTAAAAGCCATTGGAAGCAACCCGTTTATCGATGGCTACAACGTTTTACCGCTTGGCTAGCCATTCTACTCGTGGTAGGCCTTGTGTATGAAGTAGCTGATTGGATACTCTATGGGCTATATGAGTACAATCTATTCAATACGCCTTGGCTATCGTTTCCTTTACAACTTACCCACGCGCTGATCAGTTTCCTTATTGGTTATCAAGCCTTTGTTTACCAACACCAAGCCCTTTTACTCCCTACAGCCCCTTCTGTTACAGAAGAAAATGCCGCGGCGCATTTACAACCACAAGTCGAACGGCTTTTTAGAGAAGAGCAGGTACACCTCGATCCTGAGCTCGATTTGACAAGCTTTGCTAAAATGACAGGAACTTCCAAAAATATTGTATCTAAATTTTTTAGCGATCAGCAGACAACCTTTCGAGGAGCGGTGAACCAACACAGGGTGGAGACTTTCATTACCTTGGCTACTCAAGAAGCTTACAGCCATCTAAGCTTATTAGGCATTGCCTACGAGGCAGGTTTTAACTCTAAAGCTTCCTTCAATCGGATCTTTAAAGAGCTAAAAGGGGTAAGTCCTAGTATGTACTTTAAGCAACAAGAAGCACTTTTAATGAACAAATAAGGCTCATTATGCATTTTGAGACGATCCAAAAAGCCTTTTTTGAGAGCTTTGTATCATTCGTTCACCAAAATTTTTTCATCCGATGATACAAAACTTATTTTTCCGACTTACACGACCAGTAGTATTCACTTCTATCGCAAGTAACATTTTGATCACTATCCCCAGAGTGATTACAGGTTTATTACTCACCCTCGACTTTGGTTCTAGTAAATTTGGCTTGCCTTGGTCCAATTCTGAAGAGCCTCTTGGCTTTTTGGAAGTAGCCAGTTGGTTTCCTGGAGATGTAGCTGAATTTGGGATGCCTTTTAGTATAGCTCCTTATTTCTTTGCTTGGATGGGCGCTGCGAGTGAAGCGATTGGCGGGCTATTATTGGCCATTGGTTTCCAGACCCGCTTGGCGGCTTTCTTTATTGCTTGTACTATGTTGGTTGCTATTTTCTTCCAAAAGTGGGGGCAAGGCACTTGGGGAATGCTCCCTGCTATGGGCTTTCTTTGGGTATCGTTGTACGCTATGGTACATGGCTCAGGAAAATGGGGAATTGATTATCTCATTACTAAAGGGCGGTCTGTAAAGATCGCCTAATAAAAGATTGCTTCATATATATGAATAAAACATAATAAGCAGGAGGCGACTTGTGAACCAGTTGCCTTTTTTATATGTTTAGAGATACTTTGACCAAAAGCTTTATGAGCCTTATTATCTCTATTGGAACGGCTTTGCCCCCTTACCAGCATAAGCAGCAAGCCATCTTAGACTTTATGTTGGGTGTTTACCAACCTGACGAGCGAGAGCGCCGCAAATTAGAAATCCTTTACAAAAAAACTGGGATTGATACACGCTACTCTGCCATTGCAGACTATACTGTTCCTACTACTGAACGCAGTTTTTATCCTAACAGCCAAAACTTAGAGCCCTTTCCTACCATAGAACAACGCATGGAAGGTTATCGACAGGCTGCCCTCCCGCTTGCGCTAGAGGCAATACAGAGTGCTCAGCAGCAACTTGATCATACACCAGAAATTACCCATCTTATTACCGTAAGTTGTACAGGTATGTCAGCGCCAGGCTTAGATATTGCTCTACTGAAAGCGCTACAGCTTCCTTCACATACACCACGTACTTCCGTCAATTTTATGGGGTGTTATGCAGGGTTTCATGCCTTAAAGCAAGCTGATTTGATCTGTCAAACGGATCCTGAGGCGGTTGTACTAGTAACCTGTGTAGAACTCTGTACCTTGCATTTTCAAAAGGTATACGACACTGATAACTTAACAGCCAATGCGCTCTTTGCTGATGGTGCAGCGGCAGCTTTGGTAGTCTCTGACAAGCAAGCTCAGCAACAAAAACACAAAGGCCTACATCTAAAGCGCTTCTATTCAGAGATTATGCCCGAAGGCGCTTCTGACATGGCTTGGGAAATAGGAAGCACAGGCTTTCTTATGACTTTAAGTAGTTATATTCCACAGTTGATTCAAAAGGGGATAGCCCCATTGATTAACCATACGTTGGCTTCTTTACAAATAGAGGTAAAAGATATTGATTTTTGGGCGATTCATCCAGGTGGAAAGCGTATTTTAGAAGTAGTACAGCAGGTATTTCAATTAGTTACGGAGCAGTTGGCAGGATCATTCGATACGCTCAAGAATTACGGTAACATGTCTTCTGTAACGATCTTTTTTGTATGGCAATATCTGTGGCAAAAGCAAATTGACTGGGAGAAGACTACACGCATCTTAGGGGTAGGCTTTGGACCAGGTTTAACGATCGAGACGGCGTTGCTCGAGACTAAGATGAACCTTTAAAACTGCTGGACAAACCACCTGTCTGCCTAGCAGTTTTAGTGTTAATGGTAACCTTACTATACTTATCCTAAGTTATTTTCTACTGCTTCCCAGTTGATGCGTTCTAGAATTTTTTGGAGGTACTGACCTCTCTCATTCTGATAGCGCAGGTAATACGCGTGTTCCCAGACATCAATACCCATTAGCGGTTTCCCTTGCTTTTCTGCTACAGACATTAGTGGGTTGTCTTGGTTAGGAGTGGTAGTAATAAAAAGCTGCTCGTCGTCACCCAAGCAAAGCCACGCCCATCCTGAGCCAAAAACGCCTCCAGCCGCTTCCGTAAAGCTTTTCTTAAAGCCTTCTACCGAGCCAAAGTCTTTACTGAGTAGACCATCCATTGTTTTGGAAGGTTGTACAGGTTCAGGTGCGAGAATTTCCCAGAAGAGAGAATGGTTAAAATGCCCTCCTCCGTTGTTACGGATGGCTTCGGGCAAATCGGTTTTTGCCAACAAATCTTCTAGAGAGGAAGCTTCTGTTTTAGTTTCTTGAATTGCCTTGTTGAGTTTATTAACGTAGCCTTGGTGGTGTTTTTGATGGTGGATGGTCATCGTTTCTTCGTCAACAGCAGCCACGAGTGCATCATAAGGGTAGGGAAGCTTGGGAAGCTCAAAGCTCAGTAAGGTAGCCGCCGCTGCTTCGCCAGTTGCATCAGTATCATTTGAGGCCTCTTCATTACAAGAAACGAGAGAGGGCGCTACTACTACACCTGCTCCAAAGGTGGCTGATATTTTCAAAAAGGTACGTTTCTTCATGCCGTTTAGTTTTAGTAATTAAATAACTTCTAGTGTAAGAACCACTACGCGCAGCTCTTGTTTGAAATAATGCGCTAGAAGTATTTAGAATAGGATGTCTTCTTCTTTAATGATTAAATGAGGGTAAAGGTTCTTAATGTTTTCCACTACTGTTAAGTATTTCTCATCTCCTGGGTAAGGCATAAAGTAAAGCACTTTTAAATGAGTAAATTGCTTTAATCTTTTCAGGTAGCTTTTCATATGTTGCCAACTGGTTCCTAGTGCCATTGCTTCAATACGGGTTAGATCACCTTTGGTATTAAATAAAGGTTGCAAAGGGAGATTATAGTAACGAAGGATGCTTTTTTTAGTATAGTACTGTAGTACCCAGTTGGCACTTTCTTCGCTTTCTTTTAGTAAAAGTTTAGTACAATCTGCGCGTAAGTAAGTATAGATAGATACTTCATGTGCTACCAGTTCGATAAGCGCTTTCGCCAAGTCAGAAGGTAAAAGCTCTCCTGTTTGGCTTAGGTCTTTAATGAGGTTTTTGTACACCCACTTTCTGCGATAATCACTGAGCTTTACATATAAATCATTACTGATTTGCTTCTGTAATAGTCGTTGTAGTTTGGTGTAGAGGTCTCTATGATGGTTTTTAGAAAGCAACACTAAGATGACCATACTTAGTAGCGAAAAAGGAATACCTCCTTTTTGCATCATTTGAATAGCCAATTCTACATTTTGTGAATCTTTACTCATCAAGAGCTCTTTAAGGCTAGTAAGCATCGTTTCATCTTCTGCTTGGCTAAGGTAGGGCTGGCTGATCTCCTCTACGAGTCGTTTCAAATGTAAAGGAGAAGCAAGTGGTAAAGAGGTCTTGGCCAATGCTGTTACATCACCTTTATTGAGTTTTTCACCTAAGCAAATGTGCGTGGTCTGTGGAGTAATTTTCGTAGTAAAGGTGATCCCTTTTTCGGCAAGTGCCTTCCTTACGTCGGTTATACGTAAGCTTTGAAGTTTACCATAAAGAGCAAGGTGTGCCTCTTTTTCTTTAAACTGTGGTTGCTCAAAGGGATTCTGAAGTTTTTTTTCTGCATAAGTAAGTAAGCTATGCTCTACGCCTCGATGCCCTGCTGGAAAGGCAAATCGTATGAGGTCGGTTAGGTTATATTGAGAGAGAAAAGAATCATTCTCCGTAAAGAGCGCTGTTTGAACGCGTTTGTATTCTTCAGTTAAATCGAGCTTCTCAAAATTATTAAAGAGGGTGAGAAGCGGCTTGCCATTTTTGACCTCTGTTTTTTGTATAGGATTACCTGATACACGTAAAGTTCTCAATCTTTTCAAAGTGTAAAGTTCAATGGGTAACTGTGTAAGCTTATTGCTTTTTAAAGAGAGGTAGGTGAGTTGCTCAAAGTGTTTGATTTGCTTAGGAAGGGCGGTGATTTTACATTTATCTAAGATAAATCGATTGAGAGAAGTAGGATTCAATTGCTGAAGCAGATGGTCTAGTTGAAGTTGGGGGCACTCTTGGAAGTCAGCCGTCTGAATTTTCTCTAAAAAAATAGGTAGTTGCGTCAATTGAGACTGTCGAATACGTAAGAACTGTAAATGTTGCCCTGTCCAAGCACTTGGCAAGTGTTTTATGTCAGTTTTGACCAGCGACAATAGCTGTAAACCCTGCTGTGCAGACAAAAAACGCTCAGCGTCGGTATAGTGGTAACCTTTATCTCTGGTAATGAATACACATTTAAGTGAATCACAAGTAGATAAATGCTGTAGAAAAGTTTCTACTTGTGCTGTAGAGAACCCCTCTCCTAAGCGTACCTGTATATATTGAAGTGAAGCTGGCAAGTGAGAAAATACCTCACAAGCAGCGAGGTACTGTTCAGGCGTAACGGCTGCCGGCAGATGCAAGTGAATGCTCAAAAACTGAAGTTGTTGAAAAGAAGAGAAGTCAGGCAATTGCGTCATATCGGTAGAAAAAGTTACCGAAAGAGAATGAAGATGGGTAAGTTTTCCGTCTACAGAGGGTAAGGTACCAGCGGTCAACGCCCAAACCCAGTTGCCCGCAAAATTTTCGTGACTACGTAAAAGTAGTACCTGTAGTTGGGTATTCCTCTTGATATACTCCCAAAACTTACTAGCTGTTTGTCTAGTATAAATGATGACGCCTTCTATGTCTTGATAGGTAAGATCTGCATAATAGCTATTATGTATTCTATTATGATAGGTCTGATACATATGGGTGTCTTCCAATAAAATGGCGCAAATACGCTGCATTTTTGTTGAAACGATGTCTTCTTGTGTAACCAGTGGGTAGATATTCATGGATGTTCTATGGGTCTATGGTGCTTCCAACACTTGCCACTGAGGATACAATTCGCTAAGAAGCGATTGAACAGCAGTAAGGGTTGCTTCTCGTGGAATATCTGTAATAAAAAGCGTTGTTAACTGGCTAAGACGCCCTAAGCGCTTCAACTGTGTTTTATTTTTTACTTGTGCAAAGCGCAACTGAAGCTGTTTTATCAAATGCAAATCTGCCTCTGAGTCAAGAAGGTGTCGTAAACTCCAACGTTGCCAATAACAAACCGCTGCTTTTGTAAATAAAGCGATTACCCAGTTGGCAGTCTCTTTATTTTCCTTTAATAAGATTTCCACACACTTCTTAAGTAGTTGTTCACTATGAATGTTATCAATCTGTAAAATGGTTTTGGCTAGTAGGGCAGTCTCTACCTCAGGTGACTTGAGCAGGTCTTGTAGGGCTTTTTCCTTATTCCATCGACGTTTTAGTGTGCTAAGTTGCATATACAGGCCGCTACTAACAGCCTTTTGTATTAAGGTACGCAATAAGGCACTATTTTTTTGACCAACTACGCCTCTCCACCAAATGATAACTACCTTATAGAGCATCGAAGAGGGAATACCGCCTTCTTTCATCATGGTAAGGGCAACTGCTACATTACTTGCATCATCGCTATTGAGAAGCGCTTCTAGGTTATTATTCAGTAAGCTATTGTCTTCCTTTTTTAAGTAAGGAGTCTCTATTCTTTCTAACAGTGACTTTAATTGACTCGGCGTAGCTACAGGAAGATTGGTAGTGGTAATGTCCTGTGCAGATGCCTTATGGAAGTTTTCTCCCAAGCAGATATGCGTTGTTTGTGCAGTGATTTTAGTAGTAAATTTGATCTTTTTCTTGGCAAGTAGGGCTTTTGTAGGTCGAATGTAAAGGCTATTAAATTTACCCCAGAGTGAGAGATGCGCTGCCTCAGGCTGAAAAGTAGGTTGTGTAAACGGGTCGGCCAAGGTTTTTTCTAGGTAAGTGAGCAGCCCACGCTCTACGCCTTTATGTGCTGCAGGTAGGATGCCTTCTAGTAGCTCTGCTATTGAATACGTTGTGATCGCAACGGTATCTTGTACAAACAGCGCCATCTGAATATGGCATTTCTTTGCCGAGAGCTGTTGTTTCTCCATGTTTCTCAAGAGTGTAATGAGCGGGCTTCCATAACTTAGTTCTGTACGTTGAGAAATGGGACTATCCTTTGAAATACTGAAAAGGTTGAGTTGGCGTAGTTTGTAGATATTGGCTGGTAAAGTAGCGATAGGACTACGTTCTAAATCGAGCACCTCTAGTTGTGTAAACTTTCCTAAGGTGGCAGGAAGTGTGGTCAATTGCTGTTGTCTAATGATTAGTCTTCTCAACAAGTCAGGCTGCATTTGGGCGAGTATAGAAGAGAGATTCAAATGAGGGCAGTCTACTACACTGAGCTCTTCGATTTGTGGCAGCAACGCAGGGAAGTCTTCTATAGCCGTTTCGTTGAGGTTGAGAATCTTCAAGGTGTCGTATTGCCAAGAAGAGGCCATATGACGAATGGGTAGCTTATAGAGCGATAATAAGTGCAAGGCTCCCTTGCCAGAAATACTAAAATACGAAGGAGTAGGAGGTAATGTTTGCGACCCAGTTAAGATCACTATTTCTAAGGAAGAATTTTTTGAAAGATAGGTAATAAAGGTCTCAATTTGCTCAATAGAAAAAGTATCGTCGAAGAGTAATTTTACGTAGGTGAGCTGGGTAAAGTGTACCCAACGGTCACAGGCTGCTAGCCAGTCTTCTTCTGCTACTGCAAAAGGTAACGTTAAGTGGGCGGTAAGCTGTATTATAGAGGAGGGCAACTGCTCACTTAATGCAATGAAGTCTCCTTTGAATGTAGTATAAAAGTAGGATAATTGCGCAAGCGAGCTAAACAGGCGCATAGGAGAAAAAGTGTGTAGCGACCAATACTCAACGTTAGTGATATTGTCGGCTTGTATTGCCTGATCGTCCACAATAGAGAGGTGAGTAAGCATAGTTGCCTCTTCCAAGTACGCTGCCATTTTCATTTCAGTCTCAGGCGTAATAACGACAAGTTCCATCTTGTCTTGGTTGTACCACAGCGTGTAATGATCTAAAAAGGGCTCATAAGGCGGCTCGCTGAGTCTGTAGATTTTTACCTGTTGCCACGATTGTACTTCAGCAAGTGGTAAAGTATCTTCTGGATGTATTAAAAGGTGTAGTGCCATAAGAAAATATATCTATACGAAGATAGACGAAAATACGGACTTCTCAAGTGAGTAGCATTGAGGCATTCACTTAGTGTGCGTATCAGAATGCCTAGTCTAGGTTTTTTATGTAAAATGAATCATATTTTTATTAAAAGTGAAAAAATAGAAATATATATGATATTAATTATATATGAAAATTTTAAGAGTTACACTTTATTTTATGCGTTTTAAAGGTTTTGAGGCTTATTTTGAAAAAAAATAAAACAAAATGTAACTATATTGTTCAACATGCGTACTTATAAACATCTCAAATAAATTATCTAAATAATTAATTAATTCATCCTATGAAAAAGTCCTTAGTGATTCTTTTGTTTTTAGCAGCAGGTATCATGGCTGCTACAAGCCCTAACGCTGTACAGTTGACCTTCCAAAATATGGATGCAGAAGATCGTACTTTCGAAGTAATGATCGATGATGCCAAGCAGCAAGTTACTTTCCCTAAAGGTGGTGAAGGTGCAGTAACGATAGAAGGTACTGCAGAAGTAGCTACTATCTACACGGAGTGTGACGAGGTACAGGTAAAGAATGGCGACAAGATCGTTATTCAAGATAACTGTGTCAAAGTAGGCGAGTAATAGTTTAATACTATTTTTTTCTTTTTCAGATGAGCTTATCCTGCAAGGGATAAGCTTTTTTAATAATGTACAGACTTTCATAAGTAGATAAGTAGTTTTGTGGAGTAATTTCGTATATTGCGGCTGTTTTATCAACCAATCGAAATTACCTATTCTATGAAAAAGACTTTTGTATTTTTGGCTTGCTTAACAATGATGCTTACTGCTGCCAACCACCCTAATTCGGTTTATTTGCGTTACTACAACAAAGATTCACAAGACCACACTTTTAAAGTGCGTATTGCTGGAAGCAACAAAGAGGTTACTTTTAAGAAGAGCATCACCAGCTCTGTAACTATACAAGGAGGTGCTTCAGAGGCAGTGATCTACACTAGTTGTGATGAAGTAACCGTAAAGGACAAGGATAATATTACTATCAAAGATGGTTGTATCAAGATCAACTAAAGCAAGCTTGATAGGGCGAGGGTACAAGTTCTTGAAGACTTGTACCCTATCGCTGTAAGTTTTTTTATGAAAAAGTATATATTGAAAAAGTACAATTTAAACATCTTGACTTGCCACGTGAAGTCAAATTTTTAGCCCAAAAAAACATTGTGAAAAACAATTCCCTATTCTCTTATCATAATCCCTTTTATAAGAGACTTTAAAATATACTATTTTTGTACTATATATTCCTGTGAGGCTATATTTTGCAAGAAAAATTGTTATCAAATCACTTGGCAGCTTACAAAAAATAACTACATTTACTCAGTTTTATAATACATTGTTTCATTCTAATGAATCATTCTATGAAAAGAACGCTCATTGTTCTTGGGATTTTAGTAGCAAGTGTTATTTCTGCTAATAATCCAACTGCTCTTCAGTTGAGCTATCACAATAAAGACGCAAGGGATCATACTTTTGATGTCGATATGAGTGATGAGTCCCACACGGTTACTTTTAAGAAAAGTAGCAAGGCGGCAGTTACCTTACCCGGTGCTGATGAAACAGCAATCATTTATACAGATTGCGATGAAGTAGCAGTAAGCCATGGTGATAAAATTGTAATTGAAGATGGCTGTATTTATTTAGAAGCAGAAGATTAAGTAGTATTTTAGTAAATATGCCAGAACGGATTGATGCTTTCAACATCAATCCGTTTTTATTTTAAGTAGTAACTACTTAAGCCCTTTCTCCAAAAATGGCGCTTCCTATGCGTACCAGGTTACTCCCCGCTTGGAGGGCAATTTCATAATCACCACTCATTCCCATAGAAAGAATACGACAGTCGATATGGGGTAACTGGTAAGCTTTTACTTCCTCAAAAAAATCGCGTAAACGTTCAAATTCTTCTTTTACTTGTATAGTATCTTCTGTAAAGGTAGCCATGCCCATAAGCCCTACAATTTTTGCATTATTAAAAGATTTTATCGCCTCTGAATGGAGGAGTTCCTTAGCCTCCTCAAAAGAAAGACCATACTTGCTCTCTTCTTGGGCAATATGTATTTGCAGGAGTCCTTCAATAGTACGGTCGTATTTAGCCGCTTGTTTATTAATTTCTTTGAGTAGCTTCAGGCTGTCGATCGAGTGGATAAGATGCACATAAGGAGCCAAATACTTTACCTTATTTGTTTGCAAATGACCAATCAAATGCCATTGTATATCATTAGGCAAGGCTTCTTGCTTGGCCGTCATTTCTTGTACTTTGTTTTCACCAAATATTCTACAACCCGCCTCATATGCCTCTTGTAGCTGTGCTACAGACTTGGTTTTACTCACTGCTACTAAGGTAGCACCATGTTTTTGTAGCGTTTCGGCGTATTCTTTATAATTCTCTTGTATACTCATTTTGTGCTTTTCAAATAAATGATTGCAAGAATAAAAATTTTCGATTACTTTTAGTCCAATTTCCACCAAATATTGTGTTTATGCCCATACTTGGTAAGTTGCTAAAAGAAGGAATAAAACTGAGAAAAAGCAAAGAGCAAGAGCAATATCCTCCTTTTACGCTTCAAAAGAAAGAACTGCTGAAATTGATTACTACTGCGCGCAACACTGCTTTTGGTCAGCATTATCACTTTGAAGAGCTCATTCAATTGATACAAAATACGCCTAGTCATAGCAGAGAATTCTACCAATACTACCAAGCACAAGTCCCTGTCTTTACGTATAATAACATGTTTAAAGAATGGTGGCATCGGGCCAAGACTGGCGAGAAGGACGTTGCTTGGAAGGGATCAGTGAAGTACTTTGCGTTGAGTTCTGGTACTTCTGAGGCTTCCTCCAAGTATATTCCCGTTACAAAGGCGATGATCAAGCAGATTCAGAAAACAAGTATTCGGCAAATCTTGAGCTTATCTAGTTATGAAGGGCTACCCAGTGGTCTATTCCAGTCTGGTATGTTGATGTTGGGTGGAAGTACACATCTTAACTATAGTGGCACTTACTTCGAAGGAGACTTGAGTGGTATTACTGCAAGCCAAATCCCTTTTTGGTTTCAACACTTTTACAAGCCTGGTAAGCGCATTGCTAAGAATACTAACTGGGACGACAAGCTCGAAGAGATTGTCAGGAATGCTTCCAAATGGAACATTGGCTTTGTAGTAGGCGTACCAGCTTGGATTCAAATTCTTCTGGAGAAAATCATTGCGTATTATCAAGTCGATCATATTCACGAAATATGGCCTAATCTAAGCATTTATGCACACGGAGGGGTGGCTTTTGAACCCTATAAGAAGAGCTTTTCTAAACTTTTGGGCAAACCGCTCATTTACATAGAAACCTACTTGGCCTCAGAAGGCTTCATTGGCTTTCAGAAGCGGCCAGAGGGAGAACTCCAACTCGTGTTGAACAATGGCATTTTTATGGAGTTTATTCCTTTCGATAACCGAAACTTTACCGAGGGGGGAGAACTCATAGCAAATCCTGAAACCTTGATGATTGATGAAATAGAGGAAGGAAAAGACTATGCCTTACTGCTTTCTACCTGTGCAGGTGCGTGGCGCTACTTAATTGGTGACACTGTTCGCTTGATTGACAGAGAGCGGAGTGAGATCATCATTACAGGCAGAACCAAACATTTTTTAAGCCTTTGCGGTGAGCACCTTTCTATTGATAATATGAACCGCGCTATCGACCTGATTGCCCACGAAATGAACATCGAAATCAAAGAGTTTACGGTGGCAGGAGTAAAGCATGAAACGCTCTTTGCCCATAAGTGGTTTATTGGGACAGATAACGTAGTGAATGCAGAAGCGCTCAAACAACGCTTAGATGCACAACTCAAAGCCCTCAATGATGACTATCGGGTAGAGCGGAGCGCAGCCTTGAAAGAAATTTTTGTAAATGTATTGCCCACAGATTTATTCTATAAGTGGATGCGTGCTAAAGGAAAAGAAGGCGGGCAACATAAATTTCCTCGTGTGCTCAAAGGAGAGGTCTTAGCTGACTGGGAGAAATTTATCTTAGAAGAAATTATAGAATAGCCATTTGGCAGATTTTGCGTACCTATGGAAAAATACCTCCTACAGGATACCCCTGAGACACGCCAGATGATTGAACACCTTAAAACCCTTCTTAAAAGTAACGAGCATGCTAATGTAGAAATTGCTTTTCAAATATTGGCGCAAGGTGGTATTCCTCGTGAGTTGTACCCACTGCTTACCAACACCAACGAGAAAATTATGATGTGCTACTCTTATCAATTTTACCAAGTATTACAAAAGTAGCGAATCGTAAAAATCACTGCCTATTATTCCCACTCAATGGTAGCAGGAGGCTTAGAAGAAATATCATATACGACCCTATTAATTCCCTTGACTTGGTTGATAATATCGTTGGAGATTTTAGCGAGTAGTTCGTAAGGGATAGGTACCCAGTCGGCGGTCATTCCGTCAAGGCTGGTCACGGCCCTAAGCGCTACCACGTTTTCATAAGTCCTTTCATCGCCCATCACGCCTACGCTCTGCGCATTAAGGAGTATTGTACCTGCCTGCCAGATTTTGTCGTACCAATTGGCCGCTTTCAAATGGCTAAGGTAAATGGCATCCGCTTCTTGAAGCAGTCTTACCTTTTCGGGTGTTACTTCGCCTAAAATACGAATGGCCAAGCCAGGTCCTGGAAAAGGATGCCTTCCCAAGATGGCTTCTGGGAGCGCAAGTTGTCTGCCAATAGCGCGTACTTCGTCCTTAAATAGCGTATTCAAAGGCTCTACTACCTTGAGTTGCATACGATCTGGCAAGCCCCCCACATTATGGTGTGATTTAATGGTGGCCGATGGTCCTTTTACAGATACTGACTCAATAATATCAGGATAAATAGTGCCTTGCCCCAGCCATTTTACTTGTTCTATCTTATGTGCTTCTGTATCAAAGACTTCAATGAATGTTTTCCCAATGGCTTTACGTTTGGCTTCTGGATCTGAGACTTGGTGTAGCGCTTTGTAAAATAAATCCTTTGCATCAACCCCTTTAACGTTCAACCCTAAGTCTTGGTAAGAATGTAGGACTTCCTCAAACTCGTTTTTGCGTAGTAAGCCATTATCTACAAATATACAGTAGAGGTTTTTACCAATCGCTTTATGAAGTAACGTGGCTGCTACGGAAGAGTCTACGCCACCTGAAAGGCCTAGTACGACTTTATCGTCGCCTAGTTGCTCTTGTAGGAGGGCTACAGAAGTAGTTACAAAAGAAGCAGACGTCCATTGCTGCTGGCAGCCACAAACCTCTACTACAAAGTTTTTAAGGAGCTGTTTTCCTTCGGTTGTATGGGTTACTTCTGGATGAAATTGAATCCCAAAAGTGTTTTCTCCTTCTACCTGAAAAGCCGCTACTTTAATAGATTGGGTATTGGCAATACAACGATAGCCCATAGGAAGCTCCGTAATGGTATCTCCGTGTGACATCCAAACTTGTGTATTAGAAGAAATATGCTTAAAGAGCACATGATCTGTCTCGAAGGAGGAGAGGTGGGCTCTGCCGTACTCTCGGTGTGCAGCAGGAAGGACTGTACCGTTATTTTGTTGTACCAGCCATTGAGCGCCATAGCAAATACCCAGTATAGGTAAGCTTCCTTGCCAAGGCTGTAGGTCTATCTGCGGGGCGTCGGTATCTCTCACAGAGCAAGGACTTCCCGAAAGAATAATTCCTTTGGTTTGAGGGGTAATGGTAGGTACTTTATTATAAGGGTGAATTTCGCAGTAAACATTGAGTTCTCTCACTCTACGGGCAATGAGCTGGGTATATTGCGAGCCGAAGTCGAGGATAAGTATTTTTTCCATGCACAAAATTAGTAGTAAAAAATGGTTCTACAAATAAAAAGTAAGTGATCTAAAAAAGGTAAATAAGCAGTATATATTTGATAGGAAGTTTTTAGATAGAAAGGGAAGGAGTTATGTTGGTTTTTTAGTAAATCTATCGTTTTTTTCTATTTTTGTAATATATAAGGCGTAAATATCTATGACATTGGTAAGCAGAAACATTCGCTACTTACGCAGACTTCACGGTCTTACACAAGAAGAGTTTTCTAAAAAAATTGGCATAAAGCGCTCCCTATTAGGTGCTTATGAAGAAGAGCGTGCTTCGCCTAACCTCACCAACTTGGTCAATATGTCCAAAGCTTTTGGTATTTCTGTAGATGACCTCATTACGATTGATATTCGTAAAGTACGTGAGTCGGCCAGTGTTTTTCCAGAAGGAGAAGACAGTATTTTGAAGGCTCTAGAGATTTTAGAGAGCAAAGCAGTAGAAGAGGACTTAGAAGAAGAAATAGCGCCTCTAAAGGAAGAAAAACGCGTCAGTAAGAAGGAGAAAGTAACACCCATCATCCCTAAGCATACCAAACAATATCCTACTATTCAAGAAGAACTTTTCTCAAAGTCGCTTGAACCAGATACTACTGCGGCGGGTGTCACAGTGCCTTTAGTGAAGTTAGCCACCCATACGGCTTATTTAGCACAATACGAAGCACCTGATTTTGTAGAGAATTTACCGCAAATCCAGTTGAGTGTCTTAGAGACTGGCTCTCTTTATAGGGCTTTTGAGATGGACAAGGACTTCCCAGTGCCCCAAAGCATTGTGGTGGGAAAATACCTCAAAAACTGGTACCAACTAGAGAGTGGTGCTACTTATGTACTTGCTACACAAAAGTATGGGATCGTGTATGCCAAAGTAAATAACCAACTCCAAGCTGCAGGAAAGCTTGAAATAACTATGGGAGCAGCGTTAACGACAGTACCGCTATTACTCAGAGATATATTTGAAGTATGGAAGCCTGTTTTGTGGTTCAGTACCACGCTACCACCTGTAGAGACTTCCCAACAGACCCAGCGACTTCAACAACTCATGCAGCAACTGCAACAAGAGTGGGACAAGTGGCAAAAGTAATCTTTTAATCATACATCCTTATGAATCGACTTGATACGCTTTTTCAAGAAAAAAAAGCCAATATACTTAATATATACTTTACTGCAGGCTATCCGCAACTGCAGGATACGACCACATTGCTTACTTTACTGGAAGAAACAGGGGTAGATATCGTAGAAATTGGGATGCCATTTTCCGATCCGCTTGCTGATGGTGAGACGATACAAGGGAGCAGCCAAAAAGCGCTTGAAAACGGGATGACGCTTTCTGTCTTATTTGAGCAACTACGGGATGTACGGCAAAAGATAAGCATTCCTATCATTCTGATGGGCTATTTGAATCCTGTATTGCAATACGGGATGGAAGCTTTCTGCAAGCAATGCAAAGCAGTAGGTGTAGATGCGGTTATCTTACCAGATATGCCCTTAGCAGTATATGAAACTATGTATGCACCCTTGTTTCAGCAATATGGCTTAGCAAATATCTTTTTAATTACACCTCAGACCTCAGAAAAACGCATCCGAACCATTGATAAGCTTTCAAAAGGATTTATTTATATGGTTTCCTCTGCCAGTACTACGGGTGCTAAAGAAGGCTTCGGAGAGGAACAAGAAGCCTACTTTCAGCGTATCCAAGCGATGAATTTACAGAACCCTTGTCTCATCGGTTTTGGTATTGCTAACCAAGCTAGTTTTTTAAAAGCCTGTCAATATGCAGCCGGTGCTATTATTGGAAGTGCCTTTATCAAGGCAATTGGGCAGGAAGCCCCTCTAGAAGAAGCTGTAAAGCAATTTGTAGCGCAAGTGAGACCTCAGAGCCAGCTTACTTCCTAGTAAGTTGTATTTAGAGGCTCAATACAACTAGCTCAAAACGTCTGTTTTTGGCTCTTCCTGCAGCCGTAAGGTTACTTGCAATAGGCTGTGAGTAACCATAGCCTTTGGCTACAAAGCGTTTAGCGAAAATTTTCTTAGCCACAAGGTATTCAAATACTGCTTGTGCCCTCTTTTCAGAGAGAAGCTGATTCTTCTGTGCTGAGCCCACGTTGTCTGTATGCGCGCCAATTTCAATGACGGCGGTGGGATTATCTTCTAAAAGCTTTACGATACGGTTGAGCTCTCGCTTAGAGTTGTTATTAAGCTCCCAACTCCCCGTGGCAAAGGTAATATTGTACAGTGGTATCTTAGCCCCTACCGCTAGCTTATGTATTTTTACCTGCAGTTGGTTATCTTGGTCGTCAGCACGTATTGTATTCGAATAAAAAATATACTCTTTTGGATTTTTCACTTCTAGTTCATATTCGTCGTCCTCTCTGATGCGTACATTGTATTTACCATCTTTTCCATCAGAAGGATCGAGTTCTATTACCTCATTTCTATTTTTATTGGTAAGTACAACACCAAAAGGGAGTCCTTCGCCTGTTTCTACATCCGAGATGTCAATCTGGTAGTCGACACGTTTAGGCTGGAGGGCAATAGTCTTTTCAGAGGCTTGCTCTTGGGTGGCATCAATAGTAAGAAGGCTGTCTTCGTATTTCTCAGCCGAGAGTGTAAGCTGGTATTTTTTTTCTTTGTTAAGCGATAAGGTTGTATTGGTCGTATTCACCTGTTCTTCGAGTAGTGTGCTGCTATTAGTCGCTTCCCTCAACTGCCAGTTGGCGGCAACAGGCTCTTGCGTATCAGCATCTACTAGGTTAATTTGGATATCTAGGTTGAGTACCTCCCAGTTATAGGTATCACTTTCACTTTCTAAGGTTCCCTGCGCGTGTAGCGTAAGCGTAAAAAAGAGAAAGAGGATGGTGAAGTAATGTACAGGCATAGTAGTACTTTTTAGAGAGTCAGAACACTTCTTCTTCCCGTGTAAATAGTTCTTGTTTCAATAGGGTTGTCATCTCGAGTAAACTCTACGAACGACCAAATGTAATATCGATTCACAGGTAAAGGTAATCCACTCGTCGGAATCATAGCAATGTCATATTGATGTAAGAAAGTGGCTGATCCCTCTTCAAGGACAGTTTCGTCCACTGACATACTTAGCGTTGAGGTTGAATCTGGCTCAGCCGCTACCAAAGAGCCATAGCGTATAATAGTAATAGGGCTCCCTTCTACAGGAATTTCATTTACAGCTCCTTTTACTTCTATGGTATTACCTGTTACAATCGCATATTCAGTACTTATAAGAAAGTCAAGCACGTTAAAATTAGGCGTATCTACACGCCTTACTGTACTGTAAATGACCTCTTCATCAATGATCATAAAAGCTCTTACAAAGTAGTTGCTATTAGGAATCAACCTTTCAACAGTAGCAGAGAAAACGTCATCTTCATCCACAACCATCCCTAAACTAACCGAGTCAGTATCGACTTGGTCGAGTCGAGGTGTGAAGGATTCCCTAGAAAAGCAAAAACCGTGATCTACGATAGTTCTATCATCTTCATTGTCTATAAATTCACCAGCAATATCGAAGGAAAGCGAATCATTGTCTACATTAACACTGGTAATGCGTACAGCACTAAAGCGTGCAAAATCGTCGCAAGCGACCAAAAGCAGACAAAGTAGTATCCAAGAAAGGGATAAAGAGAAAACACGCATAGTTCTTAAAATTTGATCCTCATACCTAAAGTAGGTAAATATTGTTGCTCGTTTAAGCGACTGATTTGAACACTGATTTCTTGCTTCATTTCATTATTCTTTTCAATAATTTGTTGTTTCTTGAGGCGGTTCTTTCTTCCTCTCAAACCTACCAATATGATGTCAGTTGCCCAAATACCTCCCGCTACCAGCGCCAGACCTACCGCGAGTTGCCTTTGCTGAGAAGCTTGATCAAATAAATCTTGTGCCTCAGTACGTGTAGTAGCTGTTTGGTATTGATCGTAAGTACGATTGGCTTGGTTATTTACCAGAAGGCTGGCAGCAATACCTCCATACACAAGTAGAGGAGTAGCAAGCCATTTGTACTTCCAACCTTTGCGATGCTTTACTTTGGTTTGTCCCCAACCAGGCAAAAGAACAGAGTACTTCATAGCCTCTTCATTCTGTAGATTAAAGACGCTAGGAGCATAGTCTACTTTGAGCTTCATTTTTGTGTTTCGCCCATCAAAACTAGGATCTTCTTCCTTGTGAAACCACCAAACCGCCAAGCTATCGTTGGCTAAGACTTCCTTTCCATGAAAACCCTTCAGTGCTTCTAGCGGGCCTTTGTAAGTTTTGCCATTATCTTGGGTGTAGTATACCTCTACATCATATTCATAACGGTAGTCACCACCATCCGAAAGCGTATATGGGATAATGATTTTTTGTGCTTTCTGATCGAAAATAAGCTTTTGTTGCTTCAAAGAGGGTTGTGCCCAAGTAATGAAAGGAATCAACGCGAATAGGGAGAAAGATAGTAGAGTCTTATACATAAGGAATCATAATTTTACGAAACGTTTCCTAATCGTCCCTTCTGATGAAGTGATGTTCAAGAGGTAACTTCCTGATGGAAGATGGCTGACGTCGAGTTTGACAGAAGCGCTTCTTACAGAGAATTTGGCTACACTTTTCCCAGTAAGGCTCAGAATTTCTACTGTTTGAAATATTTTTCCGTCCTTTCGTACGATTGACAATAGTTGGTTAGCAGGATTTGGGAAGATCGAGAGTGCTTGTGAAAGTTCTTCGTCTAGATTGGTCACCACTTGGAAACCCGACACACGCATTAGGAGTACTTCGGGACTTGGCTGATAGTTTTCGTTTCCTTCTTGTACGGCTGTAATATTAGCTACGCCTGCTTGGTCGCGACGAATGGTCAGTATACTCTCATTGATAACGGCTACCTCTTGATTAGAACTCACAAAGCGTACGGGTAAACCAGAACTGGCATCCACTTGTAGCTCAAACTGGTTGTCTGTACCTGCCACAGGAATATAAATAAAACTAGTCTCTTCAATCACTTGTGAGGCTTTATCAATTACCCAAGTGTAGCTTTGTTCACCAATATTACTGATGATATCAGTCGCCCTTATGGTAAAGCTGAAACTACCTGCCTGAACAGGGATACCAGTAAGGGTATTACCAACGAGATTGACACCATTCGGTAAATTTCCGTTTTCCAGTGTAAAAGTATAGGGAGCTGTACCGCCCGTTGCTGTAAATGGGATGCTAGCTGGTATATCTACCTCACCATTCATCAGCGTAGCAGGTGTAATTACCAATGTAGGTGTAATCACCCTAAATACAGTAAAACGTGTAGGCGCAGTAAATGTAAAGAGGTTAGTCGTATATTCAGGCCCAACCGCAACACTCGTGGTAAGGGCTGTCCAGCTACCAGCTACTTCTTGCCATACTTGACTATTTAGTTCGATAGCGCCTGGTGTACCAAAGGTAATGTTGGTAGAAGCAGTACTGTTAATTTCCCATACGCCAGTAGAGAAGTCATCTGCACCGACAGGTGGCACAGGCGTAATAGTTCCCTCAATGAAACGTACAGCCGTATTCTCGACAATATTAAAGGAAACCAAACGAAGCGTAGTAGCACCCCCTACTGGAAACAAAAAATTGGCCACTGGCGAAGTACCTTGCCTCACTAAGCTGCCGGTGCCCGCTGTGTAGATATAGGTGGTATTATCAAAACTACCAAGTAATTGGTCAGCAACCATTGGGTTGGTAAGTATCAAGTCATCATCAGTAAGCTGGAGCCTTCCATTTGTCAGGAGTAATCTACCAGTAATGGTCACTACTATATTATCAATACGAACACCATTAGCATTATCAATCACTAAGTTGAAGAAATTAGGATCGAAAGCACCAGAAATTTCTTGCGGGGCTGGACCGTTGAGGGTTACCTCACCATTACCAGCCGTAAAAACACCATCATTGATCCAGTTACGTCTTACTGTAATATCAAAATCATTGGAAACCAATGAGGCAGCAGCGGCAATCGTTAAATCCCCATTTACTATGAGTGGATCATTCAGTTCGTTAGTAGTTCCATTACTAAGGAGTAAGTGATGGTAAGTAGCTGGAATTACTTGTTGTCCAGTATTATTTTCATTGTATATAAAGATATTATTGTTAGCAGTAAGATTAAAATTGATGTTAGGAGAGAATGCACCCCCATCAACTGGTTCATATGATAAGACGGCATTGGCAATATTGATAAAGGT
>ERZ1740058.130-NODE-130-length-64612-cov-7.798659_pt1 | contig 64612 bp, 57 predicted proteins | sample MGYA00581745_ERZ1740058 | MGnify/ENA primary metagenome ERZ1740058 (study PRJEB43018, sample SAMN04849742) | marine metagenome | isolation source: floating plastic debris | place: Pacific Ocean | collected 2008-08-30 | study: EMG produced TPA metagenomics assembly... | reverse complement strand
CGAGGTCATGGGCGCACAGTGGTTGATCAGCAACGCGGACGCCCAAGAGCGGGTGCTCGCGATGATTGAGGCGCTGGCGACCGCGCGGATCCGCTCTGCCGCGTGATCGGCAAGAGCGATCAGCCCTGCACGTCGATGTGCCGGTCGTGCTCGATAGCCTCCGCCGCCTGCTGATCGGTTCCAGGATCGTGGTCCTGGTCCTCCGATCGATCCGTCGCACCTTGCTTGGGCTGGACCGCGTCGGCGCTCAGCACGACGCGGTCGCCGGTTTGCTGGCCGTTCTTGCTGCGGCGGGCCTCGTCGCTCGCTTTCGAGTTGACCTGGACCTTGCTGGCTCGCTCGGAAGCGGCGGCACTGGCGGCAACCGTGGCGGCAGCACTCGTTGGTGCAACGCTCATAACAGAGCTATCGACCAGCGCCACGAGAATGCTTGATACAAAACCTGACGAGCCCCAAACAGGGCGTCACACACCGACGATGTTGGCCCCACAGTCGACATAGACGTTCTCGCCCGTCACACCCGAGCTGAGGTCGCTGGCCAGCCAGACCGCCGTGTTGCCGACATCGCCGCCCTCGACGTTCCGCCGCAACGGCGACCGCTCGAGGTTCTGGTCGCTGATCTTGTCCGCGCCGCCCACGGCGCTCGAGGCCAGCGTCCGCAGATAGCCGCCCGAGATCGTGTTGACCCGGACGCTGTGCTGCCCCATCTCGCCGGCGAGATAGCGGGCCGTCGCTTCGAGCGTGGCCTTGGCGACACCCATGACGTTGTAGCCGGGCACGACCTTCTCCGCCCCGTAATAGCTCATGGCCATGACCGAGCCGCCGTCTTTCGCCAACAACTCGCGACAACGCCGGGTGAGGCCGAGCAGCGTGTAGGCGGAGATGTCTACCGCGCTGAGGAACGCGTCACGTGGCGTGTCGATGAACCGGTCCTTGGCCAAATACTCGCGGGCGGCGAACGCGATCGAGTGCACCAGCACATGCAGCGACTGGTAGCTGACCTCGAACGCCGAGATCGCCGAGTCGATGTCCGCATCGCTCGCCGCATCCATTGGCACGACGAGCGGGTTCTCACCACCGGCTCCGGGTAGGGCTTCGAGCGCTCGTCGCAGCCGACGCTCGCTCTTTTCACCGGGCAAGCACGTGTACGCACACGTCGCACCGTGATCGATAAGGGCTTTCGCGATATGCCACGCGTAGGAACGCTCGTTTGCGATACCGACGATGAGGGCGACCTTGCCGTCCAGTAGACCCATGTTGCCTCCCAGGGGCTCGAAGCGCCCGCGGTGGTACTGTGCGAGGGCCAGTGTACGGCCCGCGCCCGCCGGAGTGGTCGTACCATCTCGCGTGAACGATGAATCCGTGACAACCGAGGCGGGCATGCCTGACCTCGACGGCCCAGATCAGTGGTACAAGGACCTCGTTTCCCCAGCGCTGACCCGCCGATTGCTGGAACTGTGCCGCGACGAGGATCTCGGTCCCAACCATCGAGACACCACCGGAACGCTCATGGTGGCCCGCAGCGAGCGCGGCGAAGCGTGGATCGTGACCCGAGAAGCCGGCATCGTGTGCGGGCTCTCCGCAATCGGCGATATCCTCGATATATTCGCGACCACCACGTTGTTCCGGGGCCTCGTGCGTGACGGCGATGCTGTCGAGCCCGGCCAGCGCTTAGGTGCGCTGCTTGGTCCCCGCCGCGAGATCCTTGCCGCGGAGCGCACACTCCTGAATCTGCTCGGCCGCCTCAGCGGCGTTGCCACGCTGACGAAGCGGTACGTTGACGCGGTTGCCGGCAGCAAAGCGCAGGTCGTCGACACACGGAAGACAAACCCCGGCTTACGCCACCTCGAGAAGTACGCCGTCCGGTGCGGGGGGGGTCGGAGCCACCGCATGGGCCTGTACGACGCGGTGCTCGTCAAGGACAACCACCTCGCGGGACTCAACCCGGCCAACGCTGCGGCCAAGGTCGCCGGCGTCGCCGAACTGGCTCGGGCCGAGTATGCGCCCGCATTCATCGAGGTCGAAGTCGACACGCTCGATCAGCTGGAAGCCATGCTTGGCCTTGAGGAAGGTGTCATCGACATCGTGCTGCTGGACAACATGCCCGCCGAGCTGCTTGCCAAGGCGGTCGAGCTACGCGATCGTTCAGGGTCGCGTGTGTTGCTGGAAGCTTCTGGCGGCATCACGCTCGACTCGATCGGGGATGCCGCACGATCCGGCGTTGATCGAATCGCACTTGGAGCGATCACACACCAAGCAGTGTGGCTCGACATCGGGCTCGACGCCGGCCCGTCAATCGAGCAGCCGACGTGACCGAAGATCCGTGGTCGAAGGTGGACGGCCTGGAATCGCCCTTCGGCCGAGTCTGCGTGCTCGATACCGTGGATTCCACGCAAGATGAAGCCCGCCGACTCGCCGACGCTGGCGAGCCAGGGGTGGTTATCGCGAAACGCCAGGTGAAGGGCCGCGGTCGGCAGGGCCGAACCTGGCTCGATGCCGACGGTGCGGCGCTCTCTATGAGCCTTGCCGTGCGATCTCACCTGCCGCCAACTGGCCTTTCGATCGCCATTGGTCTTGGCGTGATCCATGGCTGCACCAATCTGGGTGTATCCAACCTCGCGATCAAGTGGCCAAACGATGTTGTCGAACGATCCAGGAATGGGCCTGGCCGCAAGGTCGCGGGCGTGTTGATCGAGTCGGCAAACGGCTTGGCCATCGTGGGGGTCGGGGTCAACGTACATGCAGGTGGGAGCGGCTTCGAGGGCCGACTCGCGCGGGCTGCCATGAGCATCGAGGACGCCGGCGTCAAGGCTTCGAGGCAAGAGACCGCCTTGGCCGTGCTCGAAGGCATCGCGAGGATGATCGAGGGAGACGCGATCGACATCCGTGAGTCCTGGCACGCTCACAGCACCCTTCGGGGCTACCTATGCCGGTTCCGGGTTGGAGACCGGTCGGTGGAGGGCACCGTGCTGGAACTCGACGCGCAGTGGCGCCTGGTACTCCAAACGGCCGATGGCTCGAGGCTGAGAATCGACGCGGCATTCGCCCACTTCGAAGAAGTGCTCGCCGAGCGCGATTAACCTCTAACGTGTCCGTGGCAGCCGCACCAGCAAGCCAGCCCGGTGAGACCGTTCGCCTCCGCGTCGAAGGGATGCACTGCGCCGGATGCGTCTCGGGAGTCGAGCGAGCCCTGATCGGGGCCGATGGGGTGCAAGATGCGTTGGTCAGCCTCGCGGGAGCGTCGGCGCTCGTGAGGGGCGACGGGCTCAACGCCGAGCAGCTCGTCGAACGAGTCACGGATGCCGGATTCCGCGCGAGCGCCGCCACGTTTCGCGACGCAGCCGCCGAACTCACCAGCGCGCTCGGCGACGACGGTGGACAGGCTGCCCGGGCGTGGCGTTGGCGGGTGATCCTCGGCGTCGTGCTCTGGCTCCCCATGGAATTGGCCCACTGGTTCGGCCACGGCCTGGGCCTGCATATGTCGAGCGGTCCCGGTCTCGTGGTTGCGCTCGCCGTCGGCACCATCGCCCAGGTCTTCATCGGCTCGGCGTTCTACCGCTCGGCCATCTCAGCCGCCCGGCACGGGCGCACGAACATGGACACGCTGGTGTCGCTCGGCAGCGCATCCGCATACCTGCTCTCGCTTGGCCACGTCCTATTGATCTTCACCGGCCGCGGCGAGCACCCAACCTACTTCATCGAAGCGACTGGCCTGCTCACGCTGATCTCCCTCGGGCACTGGCTCGAACGTCGAGCCCGGCGGGGCACGACCCGCGCCCTACGGGAACTCGCGGCGATGCAGCCGCAAGAAGCCGTCGTGCTGAAGGATGCGGACGAGGCAACCGGCGCCACGGTGCCAGCCGCAGACGTCATGCCCGGCGACATCGTCCTCGTTCGGCCCGGCGAACGCTGCCCAGTGGACGGTGAGCTGCTCCGGCGGGCTTCGCTCGACGAATCGGCGGTCACCGGCGAGTCGATCCCGAGAGAACGCGATGAAGGCGAGGCGGTCATGGCGGGCTCGATCGCCGTCGGGAGTCCGGCAATTGTCCGTGCGACCACCGACGGGGTGGGCGGAACACTCGGCCGCATGGTCGCGCTCGTCGCCGATGCGCTGGCGAGCAAGGCGAGCGCACAGCGTTTAGCCGACAAGATCTCATCCATCTTCGTGCCCGTAGCGATTGGCATCGCAACCATCAGCTTCATCCTCTGGCTGATCGTGCCGAGCGGCGGACTCGCCAAGGCCACGATCACCGCGGCCACGGTGCTGGTGATCTCGTGCCCGTGTGCGCTCGGCCTCGCGACTCCGTTGGCCGTCATGGTGGGCACCGGGGCGGCAGGGAGGCGCGGCATCCTTGTCAAGTCGGCGACAGCGCTTGAGCGAGCCGCGGTCGCACGCGTGGCTTTGCTCGATAAGACAGGGACTATGACAACGGGCGCGCCGCAGGTCGAAGAAGGGACCGACGATGAGACTTTGGCGCTCGCCGCTCCACTCGCGGCCCAATCGAACCACCCGCTCTCACGGTCGATCGTGTCGGCAGCGCAAGCACGCGGTCTCGAGTTCGAAGGCGCAACAGATGTCCAGGAACTGGCCGGTCAAGGTCTACACGGGCGTATTCACGGACAGACGGTCACGCTGACCTCGATCGAGGTCGCCGAGCGGTCCGGCGCAAAAGTTCGAAGCACCAACGCGGTGATTGGCCCCGCTTCGGTGGTTGCCACCGACGGCAAGTTCCAGGGCATTGTCACATTCCGCGAGACCGTGCGCGAGGGTGCGACCGAGCTCATGCACGACTTCAACGACATGGGCATTGCCGCCTACATCCTGACCGGCGATCGAGAGGGCCCGGCCCATCGGTTGGCCGACCGATTGGGACTCGATCACGACAAGATCCTCCACGGCTTAGCGCCGCAGGGGAAGGTCGACCACGTCCGCGAGGCGTCGGCATCGGGTGCGGTGCTGTTCGTGGGCGACGGCATCAACGACGCGCCCGCGATGGCGGCAGCCGGCGCGGGCGGTGGGGTCGGCATTGCGCTCGACGCCGGAAGCAACGTCGCGATCGAGGCCGCCGACGTCATTATCCCAGGGGAGCGGCCGACCGCGGTGAGCGACCTGGTGCGTATCGGTCGCGCGACGCGACGCGGCATCCGCCAGAACCTCTTTCTCGCATTCGTTTACAACGCCGCAGCCATCCCGGCAGCCGCTTTCGGCCTTCTCGGCGAGCACGGTCCGGTGGTTGCGGCCGCCGCGATGGCGCTCAGCGACCTCTGCGTGGTCGGCAACGCCGTTCGCATCCGGTTGGTTATCGATCGCCAGACCGCCCGCTAGAACGTCTTGCGCATTCGGGCCGAAGGGATACCCAGCTGGTCGCGGTACTTCGCGACCGTCCGCCGAGCGATCTCGATGCCGCGTTTCTTGAGTTCGCGGACGATCGCCTCGTCGCTAAGCGGCTTGGCCTTGTTTTCCTTTTCGATGACGTCCTGCATCGCCGCCTTGATGGCCGCCCAGCTGACATCATCTCCCGCATCATTCTGCGTTCCGCCGGTGAAGAAGCGCCGAAGGGCCACGACCCCTCTGGGCGTCTGGAGGTACTTATCCGACACCGCGCGCGAGACGGTGGCCACGTGGATGCCCAACTGATCGGCAACCTGCGTCATCGGCAGAGGCCGGAGGCTCTCTGGGCCGAAGTCGAAGAACTCCCTTTGCGCATCGAGCACCGCATGGATCACACGAAGCAGCGTGTCGCGTCGCTGGCCGATCGCATCAACCAGCCACTGCGCGTTCGAGAGGTTCTTGCGGACGAAGTCGCGCCCCTGCTTATCGAGCTCTTTCTCTCGCACCATCTCCGCGTACTCACGATTGATCCTCAGGTTCATGAGACTCCGATCGTTGAGATACGCGACGTAGCGATCGTTATCCTCGTCGTACTCCACGATCGCGTCAGGAATAATCGGCTCGCTGCGATCTGGTGCGAGCCGCTTGCCTGGTGCCAGGCTTAGCCGACGCAAGAGCTGCACTCCGTGCTTGATCTCGTCGATCGTCAGCGTGGTACGCTCGGCAATCTTCGGCAGCCGGTTGTTCATGAGGTCGTCGAGGTGGTCGGCCACGAGCCATCGGGCCGACTCGATCGCGTCGTCTGTCTGCTGATCCTCGTTAAAGTCTGGATCGCCCTGCACGGCATCGAGTTGGAGGAGCAGACACTCGCGCGCGTCGCGAGCTCCGACGCCAGTCGGCTCCAGGACGAGTTGCACCTCTTCAAGCACCCAGGGCAACTGCTCAGCAAGCTTCTCCCGTCCGCCGGCGGCTTCGGCCAGCGGCTCCGGGGCCTGGTTCGCCACCTCTTCGAGAGGCGTCCGGAGGTACCCGTCGTCATCGATGAACGAGATGAGGAAGGCCCCAAAGCCGCGCAGTTCGGAATCCATCTCCGCGAGCGACCACTGCTCGAGAAGCTGCTCGCTCACGGACGCCTGCCGGGCAGGAGCGGCAGCCATGGCGTCCATCTTGCCGTCACGCTCGCCCGCCGAGACCCGATGCCCTGGGAGTGGTTCCAGGCTCGGTCGGTTCGGGCCATCGAACGCGTTGTCGGCCGCGTCGGGCTGATCGGCCTGGAAGCTATCCAGCCGAGCGAAGTCGTCTTGCGCGTCGCCGCCCTCGGCAATCGTCAACTCGCGATCCGGCCGATCGGCTTCGTCGCGGTTCTCGCTCTGCTTGTCGGCCTTGTGCTCGACGATCTCGAGGGCCATATTGCCCTCAAGCTCTTCCTCGATGCGTTGCTCGAGGTCAGCCAGCGGCATCTGCAGGATCTCCATCGACTGGATGACCCTGGGAGACAGCTTCATCTGCTGCCCAAGCCGCATGTGCTGGCTGGTGTCGAATCTCACTCGCGGAGTCTAGCCCGCGGCCATTCCTTAGGGACCGATGTCACGGCTTGCGCGCGGCGATATCCAAGCTTGTCACGAAGTCCGCGATTGATGATCCCTGGGGCAACGCGTCGATGATCTTGTTGTACAGCGGATCCTGCCACTCGCTCATCGCCTTGACGTACTCCGGCTTCGGCGTGAGTTCGATGCCTGCCAATCCGGCAGCCTGCATGTCGGCACGGATGTCCTCGATAAGGTCTGCACCGGCCACGCAGCCGACCAACGCCTCCAGATCGGCGAGCACGGGCTCAGGCAAGGGCTTGAGCAAGGCCAAGTCACTGATCGCCACCCTTCCGCCGGGCTTCAAGACACGCGCGACCTCGTTCCACACGCGCCGCTTGTCGGGCGACAGGTTGATCACACAGTTGCTGAGCACCACGTCGACGCTGCCATCGGCCAGCGGAAGGCTCTCGATCTCGCCCAATCGGAACTCGACATTGTTGAGCCCACTCTGTCGCGTGTAGCTCTCAATGTTCCGCCGGGCCTTGCTCAGCATGTCCGGCGTCATGTCGACTCCGATCACGCGACCACTCGCTCCCACGCGTGGCCCGGCCAAGAAGCAGTCCATACCGCCGCCGCTGCCGAGGTCTACGACAACCTCCCCAGCTTGCAAAGCCGCGATGGCGGTGGGATTGCCGCACGACAATCCCATGTTCGCCCCCGTCGGCAACGACTCGATGTCTCGATTTCCATAGCCAACCGCCTGGGCGACCTGCTCTGCAGTGAGCGTCGTGGGCCCGCAGCAGCCGCCCCCGCCGCAGCACGAACCGTCGGTGTCGGCCTGCACGCCCGACCACTGGCCGTCCTTGGCGATCTTGGAGTAGCCTTTGAGCACCTTCTCACGCAGTGCGTCAGCGTTGGTTGTGTTGGTCATGATGCGGCTCCTTCCGAGGGAATGGCCATTGAATCCGGCGACTTTGTGTATAAGCGACGACCAAGCCAGAGCGAGACGCTGACCAAGCCGATGAGAACGGGGACTTCCACAAGCGGCCCGACGACCGTCGCGAATGCCACACCTGAGCCCAATCCGAATACGGCGATCGCCACCGCGATGGCGAGCTCGAAGTTGTTACCGCTCGCCGTGAACGCCAGCGTGGCCGCCCTGGGGTAGTCGGCACCGACCTTCCGGGCCATCAAGAAGCTCACCAGGAACATCACAACGAAGTAGATCGTCAACGGTATCGCGATCCGAACGATGTCCAGAGGCAGCTCCACGATCCGCTGGCCCTGGAGCGAGAACATGAGCACGATCGTGGCGAGGAGCGCGATCAGTGTCATCGGCGCTATGCGCGGAATGAACACAGTGCTGTACCACGCCTCGCCCTTGATTGGCAAGAGCACGGCCCGCGTGAGCATGCCACCCAAGAACGGGATGCCCAGGTAGACCAAGACACTCTTGAATACGTCGGCCATCGCGATGTCAACAACACTGCCCTCCAGCCCGAGCAAGGGAGGGAGGAACGTGATGAAGAGCCATGCATATACACCGAAGAACAGCACCTGGAAGATGCTGTTGAAGGCGACCAAGCCCGCAGCGTAGTCGTTGCTTGAACGCGCGAGTTCGTTCCAAACCAACACCATCGCGATGCACCGCGCCAAGCCCACCAAGATGAGCCCCGTCATGTACTCGGGATAGTCGCGCAAGAACACAACCGCCAGCACAAACATCAGCACCGGGCCGACGATCCAATTCTGCACCAGCGACAGCACGAGGACCTTCCAGTCCTTGAAGACCTCGGGCAGCTTCTCGTACCGCACCTTGGCCAGTGGTGGGTACATCATGCATATCAGGCCAATAGCGATCGGGATGTTCGTGGTGCCGACGACCATGCCGTCGAGCGCTTCGGACACACCACCCACGAACCGACCAATGAGCACGCCGGCCGCCATGGCTAGGAAGATCCATAGCGTTAGGAAGCGATCGAGGAAGCCCAAGCGAGGCTTGCTGTTCAGGCATGGAGCGTCGCTCATCGAACCGAACCGTTGTCTGGGAACAAGCTCGGCAGCGTCTCAACATACGCCCGGATCTCGTCACGAACGCGGCGATAGTGGGGCAGCGCCTCGTCATCGCTGCTCGCACCCGCAGCGAGCCGCGGCGGATCATCGAAGCCTTTGTGGATGAAGCGCGTCATTCCCGGCATCGTCGGGCAGTGCTCGTTGGCGTGATCACACACCGTAATGACAAGGTCGAGCGTATCTGGATCGCACTCAGCGATCGATTTACTTGTATGGCCTGAGATATCTACGCCGGCCTCGGCCATGGCCCGTATGGCCAAGGCGTTCACGCCATGCGGATCCGTACCCGCACTCACGCACTCGAATCGATCCGGAAACAAGGAGTTGGCCCAGCCCTCGGCCATCTGGCTGCGGCACGAATTGCCGGTACACAAGAACAAGATGCGTGGTATCGAGCGGGTCGGCATGTCATCGCCCCCCATCGCAGCAGACGCCGTCGCAGCACGAGCCATCTGGCGACAAGCCCGCGAGCGTGTCCGCCAAACCCTGGAATCGCTCGGCCAGTGTGTCATACCGAGCCGAATACCACACGGTCCGCCCCTCCTTGCGAGATTCCAGCACGCCCGCACGAGCTAGCGTACCGAGGTGCCTCGCAACCACCGAGAAGTCGACATCGCAGCACTCGGCCACCTCGCTCACCGAGCACGCGCGTCGGCACTTGAGAAGGCATCGGAGCAACTCGAGCCGTGTCGGGTCGGCCAGGGCGCGGAAGAGCTCCACGTCGAGCAGACTGTCGACTGGGCTGCGACGCCTAGCCGCCTGGCGTGGGGAGATTGGCTTTGTTTGTTGGGATATTGACGCCATAATGCCAGTATATGGCACCATGGAACGCCCCGTCAATGGGCTACCGATAAGCTAGTGATTGCCGTCCGTGACGCGGAGCACTTCTTCGACGGTCGACAAGCCCTGCTTAACCTTGTTGATGCCGTCCATGCGGAGCGAGACCATGCCCCGCTCGAGGCACATCCGCCGGAACTCGCTGACGTTGGGGTTGCCGGCCACGACGTCCCGCAGCCGGTCGTCCACGGCGAGCAGCTCATAAATGCCAACTCGGCCCGAGTACCCCGTGCCGCGGCACCGCTCGCATCCCTTTGGTGTCCACACCTTGTCGGTGGCCATGCCCTGCATCTCGAGGTATTCGGCCATCTCTGGGCTCGGACGCTCTTCGGCCTTGCAGTGCTTGCACAGGCGGCGGAGTAGACGCTGGGCGAGCACTCCGTTCACGGCCGCACCGACGAGGAACGGCTCCAGGCCAATGTTCACCAGACGCGTGATGCTCGACGGCGCATCGTTCGTGTGCAACGTGCTGAGCACGAGGTGGCCCGTGAGCGCGGCCTGAACCGCCGTCATGGCCGTATCCATATCGCGAATCTCACCCAGCATGATCACGTCGGGGTCCTGACGCAGCAGGGCCTTGAGGGCCTTGCCAAAGGTCATCCCGATCTTCTCGTGCGTCTGGGTCTGCGTAACGCCGTCGAGGTGGTACTCCACCGGATCCTCGACGGTGGAGATGTTCATCTTGTTCTTGTCCAGCGTCCGCAGCGAGGCGTACAGCGTGGTCGTCTTACCCGAACCGGTCGGGCCGGTCACGAGCGTGATGCCGTGAGGTGCCGTCACCAAACCCCGCCAGATCTCCAGGGCATCGTCGGAGAAGCCCAGGTCCTCGAGCTGTACGTTGATGCTCTTGGTATCCAAGATACGCATGACGGTCTTCTCGCCATACGTGTTGGGAAGCGTCGACATACGCAGATCGAGCTTGCGACCAGCGACCACGCATCGGATGCGGCCGTCCTGTGGGACGCGGCGCTCGGAGATGTCCAGGTTCGCCATGATCTTCAGGCGACTGGTGATGGCCGCAGACATAGCCGCGGGCGGGTTCATCGCCTCGAACAACACGCCGTCGATGCGGAATCGCACCTTCAGCTTCTTGTCGGCCGGCTCGATGTGGATATCGCTAGCCCCGTCCTTGATCGCCTGCTGGATGATGTAGTTCACGTAGCGGATGACCGGGCTCTCGCCGGCCTTCTGCTCCAGGTCGACCTCTTGCGACTCGCTCTTCTCGACCTGAACGTCCTGCTCATCGACCTGGTCAAGGATCTCATTGAGGTCGACGTCTTCGGGCTCCTCAGCGTGCTCGCCCATGCCCGCGACTTCGAGCGCGCCGCGGATGTCAAAGCCCGTGACCACCACGATCTTGACGCCGACGACTCCGAGCCGCTCACGAAGCTCGTCGAACAAGAAGACATCGTCGGGTCTGACGACACCCACGACCGCGCGCTGCCCCTCGGTCCTCAGCGGCAGGACCTGGTGCTCGCGGCAATAGTCCCCGCCAAGCCGCTGGAGCATCGTGCCATCGAAGCCGCCGTCGAGACCAGAATCGAGATCGATGCGCTCGAACACGAGGCTGGCATTCGTCGCCACAACACGCTGGACGGCTTCCTCATCGGCCCCGCGCTCCAGCAATACCTCGACCAAGCGACGGCCGGGCGTCTGCTTGACGATGTTCTGCGCCTGGGCCATGTCCTCGGCCGACACGGCCTCGGCTTCGACGAGCCGCTCGGCGAGTTCGGTCGTGTCGTACTCATCGCCAACGCTGTCTTCCTCGGGGGCGAAGACATCGCTGATCGCCTTGCCGACCTTGGACTCGGCCGCGTGCTTCGGCCGTTGCTTGACGGCGGGATCGTCGGCCGCCGCGTCGCGGCCGGCGTCGCCCTGGTGGGCCGGCATCGAAGGCAGCGGGCTAAAGGACTGCTCCGACTCGTCGATGCGGTGCCGAGCGCCCTTGCCCTTGGCCGCTGGCTTCCCAGGCGCGGGCGTATCGGACAACTCGCTGAGGATGTCATCGATGTTGTACTTGCTCATCCGCCTCGCACCCTCAGCCCATCCAACCCCAGCCGATCCAACTCAGCGATTGCCGTCCATCTCTAGCGTTCGCATCAGCGTCTTGGCACGAAAGGTCACCGAGCGGCCCGAGATCGACACGACCTCGAGCACCCCGTCGATCTTGTCGCCAACGCGGTAGACCTTGCCGTTGATCCGCGTCAGCGGGTTGGTCTCGCTGTTGAGCACCATCTCGATCTTCAACGAGCCCAGGATCTGCTCGGCCTGCACCAGCGTCTGGTCGCGCACCTGGCCGACCTCGGTCGGCATCGTCGGGCCCTCTTGCTGGGGGGCCCGCTCGAGGCGGAACGGGTTCTCGTCGATGTCGGTCAGCGGGACCTGCGGCGGGGGGCCAGAGAGCGCAAGCTGGCGCAGAATGCGCTCCTCACCCTCGTAGTGCCGTGCCTGGGTCTGCTCGATCGTGAAGCGCATTTCGACCGGCTTGAGCAACTTGCCCGGCGCGATGCCCTTGTGGTGCATCCAGAAGATCACACCACCGGCTACGACCAGCACGCCCGCGACGATGCCAACCTGCATCGGCAGGCGCTTCTTCGACTCGCTCGTGAAGCTCTCGACGGGCTGGATGTCCTCGCCCGTTGGCTCTTGCAGATTTGAGGGGTCGGCGTTCATCAGGCCTCCTCATCCTGGAAGTAGATGCTCAGCGTGAATTCGGCGACCATGTGGCCGTCGACCTTGTCCGAGCGACGCACGGTCATGTCGGGCAAGCGCGTGATGCGGTCGAGACGCTCGAGTTCCAGCAGGAACTTGTAAAACCCGCGGAAGTCACCGGCCATCTCGATCTTGAGCGGCTGCTCCATGTAGAGCGACGCCTTCACGGGCTTCTCGGCAACAATCGACGGCTGCTGCAAGCCCGCCTCGACCGCGAGTTCGGACACCTGCCGCACCACGTCCGAGAGCTCCTTGTTCGTGGGCAGGCGGGCCTCGATCGACTCGATGCGCTCGGCGATCTGATCGGTCGCGGCCTCGAGCGTACCACGACGGGCGCTCTCCTGCTGCAGCTTCTCGAGCTTGTCGCGGCGGAGCGCGATCTCTTCCTTCGCACGCTCGATCTGCGCATTCTGCGGCCGGAACACAAACCAATAGCTGGCCAGTGGCACGGCAAACAGGACAAGAAGCAGCACGAATTCACGGATGCCAAACTTCATGTTACTGGCCCTCCCCGGCGTCGTTCACGGTGGCGTACGCCTCGTCCTCGGCGGCCTGGCCTGCTCCTGCATCCTCAGCAGCACCCTCGGTGGGTGGCGTGCCGTTGTTCGCCAGTGCGCTGTCGGCATCGGGGGGATCGATGCCACGCGCGTCGGCCCGAGGATCGATCTCCGCGGTGATCTCGAACTTGCGCAGCTCGATGTCGTTCATCTTGTGCGGCTCGGCGAAGTGCAGCTCAACCCTGCGCAGCAATGGCGAGAGCTTGAGCGCGTCGAGGTAGTCGGCAATGTCGCCGTTCTCGGGCGTGACGCCGTTGAGCGTCAGCGAATACTGGTACCGCGGCGGGAGGATCTTCGCGGTCTCAGCCTCGTCCGCGCTCGCCCCGGTCCGCGTCCCTCCGAGGCTGCCGGCCCTTCGACCACGAGCGCTCGACCGCTTCGAACGCGAATCGTCTTCCTTGGTCGGTGCCGCATCGGCCACACGCCGGCCCTGTAGCTCGACAGTCAAGAGCGTCATGTCCTCGGGCATGCGTGTGACGAGTTCGGCCATCAGGATGCTGCGTGGTACCGGCTCGATGAGCGCGGTCACGATCTCGGCCTTTTGGAGCATCTGCTCCTTGCGCTCCTCGAGCTTGATGAGCAGCTCGATCTCGGGCTCGGCCGCGGTGTACTGCACGGCGATGGCTTCCCGCTCCTCGTGGACGGTCTTCCAACTCCGATTGGTCACGAAGAAGGCGGCGACCACGGTGCCCATCACGGCGCAGAAGAGCGTGAGCCCAATAATGTTGGCCCGCCCCTCGGCCTTGCGCTGCACATAGTCCTCGGGCAGGAAGCCGCCGCCTAGGGCGCCGCCCTGCTGGGAATTGTCATTGGAAGGTCCGAGCATCGCCATCCTCCGGGGTATGGGCCTCTTCAAAGATCGGTTGGACGAAGGCACAAGCCAAGCGCCACAGCCCAACCGGGCTGGCTGCCGCTGAGGTCCGTGCCGATGCAGGGCTCGTTGCCGGTCCGAGTAACACGAGCGAGCGGGTCGGCGATCTGCGCCGGCAAGTTCAGCCTCTTGGCGATGTGGGTGCACAACGCCATCTGGCGGCACTCACCGCCGAGGAACACGACGCGCTCGATCCGACGCTGCGGGCACATCCCGTTGTAATACCGGACGCACATCTGGACCTCATCGGTGAGGATCTCCAGCGGCTCGGACAGATCGGTGCCGGTGCGGGACATCGCCTCGTCCAACGTCTCCATCCCCATCGCGCTCTCATCGAGAGCTGCCATCACGGCGCTTCCGCCATTGTCCTCGTTGTTCGGCCGGGCTCGAGACCGCTTCAGAGCCGCCTCGAGCATGGCCAATCCCGATCCGGAGCCCGAGTCCTCAGCTGCCGCCTCAACCGCTTCGACCGGCGCGGCATCCGCGGTTTCCGGGACGAGTGTCTCGAGGTCCAGGCGGATGTGCCGCGCACGCTCGAGGTCGATGTTCTGCTCGCGAGCGATGGCCTCATCGAGGTGGCGTCCGCCGATCTCAACGAACTTCGCGAACGCCAGACGCTCGCCGTCGCCAACAAGCACCCTGGAGCCACCGGCCCCAAGCTCGAGATACAGCGTGGGCTTGTCCTCGTGATCATCGAGATGGCGGGTGCAGGCGTGCATGGCCGTCAGGATGGCCTGGAAGTCGCTGTGCATCGCCACAGGCTCGAGCTTGGCGGCCTTCAAGCCGCGCATCAGCCGTTGGATGACCTCTCGGCCAGCGCCCATGCAGATGACCTCATCACGGCTTCCGGCGCCCCCCTCGACAGGCACCCACCGATAGACCAGGGCATTGGGATCACAGCCCATCGTCGACTGCAGCTTCGCGCGAACCAGCGTTTCCAGCGATACACCGTCGGCCTTGACAATCTTGAGGTGCTTGCAAAAGGACATCGCGCTGGGCATGGAGCACACGGCCCGCTTGCCCTTGAAGCCGCCGGCTTTGACCAGCTTTGGCAGGGCCTCGATCTGGAACGCCAGCCGCGCTTGCGCGTCGCGACGCAGCCGAGGGGGCATCTCCAGCGCAGCGGCTGCGACGAGGTGCGGGTTCGGGCCGGTCGTGATCTGGAGCACCTTGAGCTCGGACGTTCCAAACTCGAACGCGATCGGGGATCCCGAACCGCTCATGAGGCGGGCTGAACCGAGAGCCGAGAGTGTCTTGAGTGAGATGCCCACAATGGCCCCCTGACCTGCACGCGGTTCCAGCGCGGCACGGCCGCGCAATCCCTCGATTCAGCCAGAAAATCGGTCCGTGCGAGGCATCGGTCCAGCAGACGCTGCGGCCATCGGGCCCGACCTCGACCGCCCACGCGTTACAACCGGACCTTGGGAATCTCACCCGCGTTTATCGGGCGGCTGCGGCCGCGACGCCGGCAGCAAGTTCCCGGACGCGATCGAGCGCGAGCCGGATCGACCAACGCTGGTTTCCGCGATCGCCGGTCGTGTTGCTCACGGCTCGCAGTTCCAGGAACGGCACGCCGAGCCGGGCCGCCACGTGGCCGACCGCGGCACCCTCCATCGCTTCGGCCACGGCCCACGTCCGTTCGACGACCGTCCGAGCCAGCGGATCCGTCGCCGAGCAGGTCGAGACCGTCGCAATCGGCGCGGTCACCGTCGCGAGTCCCGCCAGTGCGTCCAGTAAGCTCGGATCGCCGCGTACGCCCCAGTCATCGAACGGGCCGAGCGGGAAGCCCATGTCGCTGCACCCGATAAACGAGCCATCCGGCAGAACGAGGCCCTCGTCCGCATAGATCGATCGTGTCGCGATCACCGTATCGCCCAGGTCCAGCGGTGTGGCGACGGGCAATGAACCGGCAATGCCAAGGTTCAGCACGGCCCCAAACGTCCGAGAACCCAACGCTCCGGCTGTCGCGGCCGCCGCGTTCGACTTCCCGATTCCGGTCACGACGACCACGAGCCGATCGCTGGCCTCGAACGGGTGCCACTCCGCGGGGAGTGGGGCGTCAACACCGAGCCCCTGCAAGACGGCCTCGGCCTCAGCAGCGGCGGCGACGGTCAGGAGCCAGGGCGCTGTGGCCGAGGGCTCTTCGCGGGCGGATTGGTCGGGATCACGATGCACGAGGGATCATCCAGGGTTTTTTCGGGGTTTCCTTCGACGGAACGGAACCTTTCGGGGCTCTTGGTGGTTGAACGCTAGTGTCGACTCATCTGCGGGACCGATGATTCAACCGGTCTCGGTGCAACGCGCCGCACACTCCAAGGTATCGGGTTCGGGCCGCCCCCGGATTCGTAGCCCACATGAAGGGACTCATCCGTGGATCAACGCCACTGTCGCCGCGGTTCGACGCTCGTCAAGGTTGTCGGGTCGGTCATCGCGCTCGCCGTAATCGGCGGGGGGGTCTGGTATGGATCGACCCAGGTGACCCTGACCGAGTCCACCGCGACGAACGACATCGTCGCGGCATCGGTGCAGGATTTTGATATCCAGACCATCGCGACCGGTGAGCTCGAGGCTCGCCAGCAGGTTGAGATCCGAAACAAGCTCGACAGCCGGGCCACGCTGGTCTCGATCATCGCGGAGGGCACACGCGTCTCCGAAGGCGACGTGCTCTTCGTGCTCAACAGCGAGTCGATCGAGGAACAGATCACCGAAGAGGAGAGTCGAGTTGAGACGGCCCGGGCCGACCTCGAGGCCGCCGAGAATGCCTACCTCATCCGAGTCAGCGACAACGACTCGAACCTCCGTGCGGCCAACCTCGAACTGGAGTTGGCCGAGCTAGCCTATCAGCAGTGGAGAGACGGTGACGATCCCAAAGAGCTGGAAAGGCTACAGGCCGATCTCGATAGCGCACAGCGAAACCACAAGCGTCTGAGCGGCAAGTTCGAGCAAAGCACGACGCTGTTCGAGAGAGATTTCAAGAGCCTCAATGATTACGAGCAGGAGGAGATCCAGCTCCTCGAAGCGGTATCACGCGTCAAGCAGGCCCAGCTCGCGCTCGACACGTACAAGAGCTACCAGCGGCCTCGCGACGAGAAGCAACGCAGCAGCGACGTTGAAGAGGCAAAGGCCAAGGTCGAACGCGTCCGCAAGCAGAACGCGATCGAGCTCTCCAGCAAGGACGCCAGCCGCAAGAACGCTCGCCGACAGCTCGAGCTCCGCACGGACCGCCTTGCCAAGCTCAATGAACAGCTCAGCTTTTGCGAGGTGCGGGCCCCAAACGATGGCCTCGTCGTGTACAACTCGAGCACGCGTCGCGGCCGTTGGAACAGCGAGACCCCCGAGCCGGGCATGGAAATCCGCCCCAACGAGGTCGTGATCGTGCTTCCTGATACCGGCGAGATGGTTGCATCGGTTCGGGTGCATGAGTCCCTCGCGGGCCGCCTGCGTCCGGGGCAGAGTGCGACGGTCAAGATCGAAGCACTGGATTCCGCGAGCCTTCCCGGGACCGTGGAGTCGATCGGCGTACTCGCCGAGAGCGGCAATTGGCGTGACCCGAACCTCCGCGAGTACACCGTCCGAGTGCTCTTGGAGCCCGGCGAACTCGCGAAGCAGCTCAAGCCCTCCATGCGCGCCGAGGCGACAATCGTGCTCGACCGCGTGGATGAAGCACTCACCGTGCCCGTCCAGTCGGTGTTCAGCGATGGGCGCTTGCGGTACGTGTACAGGCCCGTCGGACCCCGGTTCCAGCGTGTTCCCGTGCAACTCGGTCGGCGGAGCGAGACACAAGCCGAGGTGCTTGCGGGGCTCGCGGCTGGTGATCGCGTGCTGACCAGGACGCCCGACACCGGCGAGGTGCTCACCGGCGGCTGGGATGAGGCCGGGTTGCAGGCCGTGGGCTACCGGCTTGATGAGGACGGCCAGCCAGTGCCCGATCGTGGCTCGCGCGGACGCCCGTCCCGCACCACCGAGGCGTCCGCCGCCGAAGAAGCCACGTCAGAGACTCCCGTCGCCGCGGCCGATGCCGACGCGGATGGCCCAGTTGGCGACGCCGACACCATAACGACCCCGGTCTCGACCACCGCGGATGGCGAAAAGGTCAGCCAGAGCACTCCGGCCGCCGGCTGATCCGGCTGGAACAGAACTCGATTACGACGCTTCCAGGGTTTCCGCCCGGTTGATGCGATCGCGGTCCGCCTTTTTCAGGTCGAACGCCGACGCTTCGGGCAGCAGGAAGTTGTCATCGGAGACATCGAAGCCCTCGGCCCGCGCGATGTAGAGCGCGGGCGAAGCGCTCAGATCGATCGCGTTGGCGGGCATCTCGTGGCCGTCGAGGATCTGCTCCGCGTCATCATCGGAGTCGATCGCGGCGGACAAGCCTTCGATGGGCAGCACACGCGGACGGCATGGATCGTCCGGCCGCCAATTGCACACGACCGCATCCCGGCCATCGTTGAGCCTTACTACCGAACCGGGCGCATATGCAGGCACGGAAGCAATCAGAGCCCGGATCACCATGGGGTCGAATCGCTTCGACGACTCGCCGAGCGCGACTTCGCGCAATGCCGCCACGGTGGGGCGTCGCGTCTGCGCGACCCGATCCGAACCCGGCGCATCCCCGCTATCGCGCAGCCGATCGAACGCATCGGCAACGGCGACGATGCGCGCGAAGACATGGATGTCCTGGCCTTCGAGCGGCGCTGAACCACCGCCGATGAGCTTGCGACGCGGGAAGCCTGAGCCGTCGTATTGCTGGTGATGATGCAGCACGATTGCCGCGGCAGAAGGGTCGATACCTTGGCGCACCATCTCGAATCCGAGCTTTACATGGCTCTGCCAGTGCGGGTCGTTCTCGTCGTGCTTGCTGTTCCACTTTCGCAGGGCCTCCGGAGAGAGGCGCAGCATTCCGACATCGTGCAGCATCGCGCCCACACCCAACGATGTCACGTCCTTCGCGTGGGTGGCGTGTAGTCGCGATCGCTCGGCGATCAGGTAGTCGCCCAGCTTCAGGCCCATCAGCAGGCTCAGGAAGCACACGCTGTTCGCGTGTCGGCCGTGGGGCGTGTCCTGTGCCGCGAGCTCCTCCACGTAGTACGCGGCAGTGGGTGACCGCATCAGCTGCTCTACCAACGAGACGATGGCGCGCTTGTACTCCGAGAAGTCCAGCCGGGCCTCGGCGTTCACAGCCACGGAATCGAGCGCGTTCAGCACGCTATGGGTGAGCTCCGCACGGGCCTGTGTGATCGCGGGGCTGGTGTATCGGCCCAGGAATCCCATGCCGGGATAGCGGATCCAGACCTCGCGCAGCTCGATCTCTTTCATACGATCGATCAGGCGATCGTCGAGCGAGACACCGGCCTTCAGCAGCACCGGGCCGCCGCGACGCGGGTGGTACACGGGCATGGCCAGGCGCATGCCCGGTGCGGCTTCCTTGATGGCGACACGCAGCATGCGGCTCTCCGGGAACGGGCGTTACCCGGATACACAATCGGCAGGCAGGCCGCGGCAAATTCGCCGGCGATCGCCAGATTTGGCCCCCAGCCGGACAAAACAAGACGCCGCCGCTTATATGGACCAGCCCATGCCAACCGCGGTGATGTATGCGGCATATGCGGCCAGCAGGACGCACCCTTCCTTGCGGGAGATCGTGAACCGCGTCGCCATGATCGGCAGCAGGATGAGCGTGAGCGCGAGCATCACCCAGGCATCGCGCCGCAGGGCGATCTCGGGCACTTCGAGCGGCCCGATAAGCCCGCTGATGCCGATCACGCAGAGCACGTTGAAGATGTTCGACCCCAGCACATTGCCTACCGCCAGGTCCGAGTGGCCACGAATCGCGGCGACACCCGTGGTCACGACCTCGGGAAGCGATGTTCCGAAAGCCACGAGCGTGAGCCCGATGATGAAGGCGGGCACGCCGAAGGCGGTCGCGAGTTGCTCGGCGCCCTCAACCGCACGGTCCGAGCCCAGGACCATCATCGCCAGCCCGAGCACGATGAACACGCCCGCGAGTGGCAGGCTCTTCGTAGCCCCGTTGCTGTCTTCATCCTTGGACTCTTCTTCGGTCTCGATGACGAGCGCGGAATCCTCGGGATTCAGATGCCTTGAGGCGTACAACGTCCAGATGATGAACGCAACAAAGCCCGCGGCCAAGAAGCCGGCCTCGACACGATGAACGACACCCCCAAAGAGCACGGCAACGAACGCCACCGTGATCGCGATGAGCATCGGGACCTCGCGCCGAACAACCCCACCGCGAACCTGAGCCGGCCGGATGAGCGCGGCTAAGCCGAGTACCAGTGCGATATTCGCAACGTTCGACCCAACGACGGCTCCAACGATCAGGTTGCTCTCTTCCTTGAGCACCGCGCCGACACCGGTCGCGAGTTCGGGCATGCTGGTGCCGAAGGCCACGACCGTGAGCCCGATGACGAACGTGGGCACGCCCAGCCGCTTGGCGAGCTGCGTCGCACCACGGATCATGACCTCGGCCCCAACAACGAGCAACGCGAGCCCGAGCAGCAGCCATAACAAGGAAATCACGTGTGGCAACGGGACGCACGCTCCGGCACGGTCGTTTGGAGCCAGGCCGCAGCCCAGCGAGGTGTCGATGATAGCGGCGCGGGTGCTTCAGCCCCCTGGGGGTGATGCCAGAGGCGGGTCAGCCGCCATCCAGCCCGTACCACTCCGGCAGCACCGGGACGATGACAAGAGCGAGCGGCTTGCTCCGTCCATCTGGGCCTGGGCGAGAAAACAACGCCTGCCCAAGCGTTGAGCTCTCGATCGCCGGACCAATGGGCGGTCCGCTGGCCTCCGTTGGTGTCGCCGCGACGACCAGGGCGTACCCACGCGGCACCGAAGCATGCAGTGCGAGCCGCTCGAACACTGCGCCTTCAGAAATTGCATCGGCCAACCCGGCATCATCAGTCAGGCGAGACTGGAGCCGTGATTCCAGACGCTCGGCGCGGCTGCGCTGGGGCACGAACTGCGGGCAGAGGTCAAGGCGCAGCACGGGCTCGCTGAGGCCCGGAGCGGCCCATGCCCGCCCAACAAGGCCGAAGCGACCCGCGCCGAGTTCGAGCGGCCCGGCGTCGGTCTCGAACCGCCGCGCTTCCATCCACCGATTGCCGAGCATCCGAGACCATTCTGTGGTCGATCCCCACCACGTACGCTCGAGCGGCCTGCGCACACCCATCTCGGTCCGCAGCTGGGCCAGTTCTTGGATCGGAACCAGTGCGAACTCAACGCCATTGCGACGCCAGACAGATTCTGACTGGGACTCAATCGATCCGCGCAGGGACGCGTAACGCTCGAATGACTCTCGCCCAGGCCGCTGGGGCAGGGTGGCCCCGCTTGACTCAACAAATGCCTCAAACGTCTGGGGTTCGGACGCTGATTCATCGCTTGGCGGACCAAACGTACTTCCCGGTGCTGTCGCCGAATCCGGTGCAGCATCACGCTGCGGTCCGGCTGCGTCGTCGGCGCTCTGCTCGCGTTGCGCAAGAATCTCCTGCCACTGCTCATACAGCTCCGCGAGCTGGGCGTTCGTGCGGGCCCTTCGCCACGACGACGCGTCGAGATCCCACAACCGAAGTTCCATGCCGAAGCCCGCAACGGGCAACACGGGATCGGTTTCGACCGGAGGGGGAGAGTCGGGCAGCCGGACGCTGGTCCCGCAACCAGCCATCAGCGCGCACACTGCAATGCACGCGCATCCACTGAGCGCGAGACCACGGATGTAGGCGTGCGACCTCTTGCGGCGGCTGCAGGTCATGGTTGTCTACGACGCGTCGAGCTCGTTGATCCGGTCGATGAGCTTGCGGACCATGCCAAAGTCCCGTCGCGTATGGGTGAAAATGATCCTCGGATAGTCTAAGTGGTCGTCTTCCTGTTCGAGCGGGCCGCCCTGGCGGATCTTCCCGCTCTTGACCAACCGGGTGAATTCCTGGTTGAGGACCTCGAGGTTGGCATCTTCGAGCCGTCGGCGGACCCGGATGACGAGATCGTCGCCAACATACCGCGAACTGTGGTAATTGCGGTAGAAGTCGAGGACGTGTCGCACCGCGTCGTGAGGATCCTTCGCGTGGTAGTACAGCGCCGTGTCGTCCTCGCCGATCATCTGCCGGCTCAGCAACGCGTTGCGCGCGAAGGCGTGGAACTCGTCCCAGTATCCGCCGCCCTCACCCTCGAGCATCACGATGGGCAGCATGCCGCTCTTACCGGTCTGGATCAGCGTGAGCGTCTCGTAGGCCTCATCCATCGTGCCGAAGCCGCCGGGGAACAGCGCCACCGCCTCGGCCTGGGACAAGAACATGAGCTTGCGCGTGAAGAAGTAACGGAAGTGGATGAGCTTCTCATCGCCGTGAATCACGGTATTGGCCGTGGTCTCGAACGGCAGCCGGATGGCAACACCGAAGCTGGCGGCCTTCCCCGGGCCGACATGCCCGGCCTTCATGATGCCGTCGCCGGCTCCGGTGATCACCATCCATCCGGCCTCGGCCATTCGCTTGGAGAAGTCCACGCACGAGATGTAATCCGGGTGGTCCTCTGGCGTGCGCGCCGAGCCGAAGATCGTGACCTTGTGGGCGTGGGCGTACCGACCGAACACCCGGTAGGCGTATCGCAGCTCCTTGAACGCCGCGGTCATCAGCTTGAGCTCGCCGCGGTCGCGGCCGTCGGGGAGCAGCTTCAGGCCAGAGGCCAGCAGGTCGGCGACCAGCTTTCGATCGAACGCTTCGGTAGACTCGGCCGCGACCATGTCCACCAGATCATCGATCCGGGCCCCGATCTCCTTCCAGTCGGTGCGACCGCGCGATGGTGTGGCCGTCGGCTCGGAACTATCTGCGTCTTGGTGTTCTTGCATGAGCCCAAGGATAGCCGGGGGTGTCGCCCTCCAAGGGGCGCCGCAAGCCTACCAACCGCTGCGCGACTCACCCTGGGCGTCCGTGTATCGGCGGAGGCGTTCCCGCTCCCATTCCTCGTACGTCAGGCCGCCCTGCATCACTCGGCGCAAGCGGTCAAACGGGCCCAGCAACGCCTGCGGCCGTGGCGCGGGGGAGGGCGCGTCAAGCGTACCGCGCAATTCGATCCCAACGATGACATCCCGGAGGAATCGGAAGAAACTGCCCACCGAGGTCTCGTTGGCTGACCGTGACGTGATCGCGAAGTCCAGCCCTCCATCGGCCACATCGACCGTGCCCAGACCATTGAGCACAACCGACGGTGAACTCACGGAGAGCCGTGTGAAGGTCACGGTCTCGCCAACGACGAAGAACTCGGCGTTCATCGCGTCATACTGCTCGGCGCCAAAGTTCACGTTCAGAGCCTCGACCGCCGCACGAATGGCCACGGGCAGATCGACCGGCGAGCCCTCGCGGATCCGCATCGAGCCTCGTCCTCGCATGCTCTGCGCATCACCGAAGTTACCGGCCAACCCGAGCGAAAGATCGAGGTCGCCCGCGGAGCGGTCGCCAGCAAAAGTGCGGTCCTGAATGGCGGCAATGAACCGTTCGGTGTCGAGCCCCGCACCAGAGAGGTCGAGCTCATACCCAACCGGGTCCCGGGGCAAATCCGGAAGCATGACGCGGCCACGCCCGGCCATCCGCCCGCCTCCCACGGCGAACCGAAGATCCTCCAGTTCGATGACCCGATCACGGCCGATCAGCGCGTCGAGCCCGACGTCCTCGAAGCTGAGATCCCAGATCTTCCCCTCCTCGGCTTCGACCCCGACCGAGCCCAGCAGCGTGAAGTGCTCTGTATCGCTGTTCAGCCGGATCACGCCGTCACGCAACTCGACGATGGACCTCGCACCACCCTGGAGAACCGCGTCCTCAGAGTCGGTGCCGCTAGCAACTGGCCGGCTCCCAAAGCGGGCGCTGCCGAAGGACACTTCCGACTCGAACCGCGTGTGGAGTTCTTCGAGCGGTCGCTTCACCAGACGCAGCACACCGTTCTCGATGCCCAGCGGGCCATCGCTCTGCAACGACAGGGCGTCGAAGGAACGCACGATCGCGACAGGGGCCAAGCCAAAGATGGGTGTCGGTACACCGTGGCGGCGATCGGGCGTTGAACCGGGTGCGTCGATCTCGCCATCGAGGTCGGCTTCTAAGACCGAGCGCCCGAAGCCATCGGAGCGCCAATACCCGTCCAGGCTAATCCACCAGTCGTCACCGCCAAGCGTGAGGTGATCAAGCTCTCCCGAGTAGGTGGTCGCGCCACCGGGCCCCTCCTCACTGGGGAGCATCTCTTGGCCGCTGACCACGCCGCTGAGCCACGGCACGACAAACCGCTCACCATGCCGGAAGATGGACGCGTCATAGGGCGAGAGTTCGAAGTGGCGAAGCGGCTTGATGCCAGGTCCGTGGCCGCCGTACGCCACGGTCTCGATCGCGACCAACGCGTCGTACTCCCCACGAACCTGCCAAGCCTCCAGCAACGCACCCAAGCCGTCGCCACCACGATTCGAGGCGAGCGCAAGCAGCAACGGAGAGTCCAATGAGCCGCCCTGGATTTCGAGATCCACGACCGTGGCATCCGCGTAGGTCGACCCTCGCTCGCGGAGGGCATCCATCGGGATCTCGCCCCGCATCCGCACACGCCCAAACGGCTCCTCGTTGTACGTGCCGTTGGCAACCATCCGGTCAAACGTGATCAACGGTCCCGCATCCGTTGTCGTGACGACCACGCTGCCGCGGCCGTCATCGATGCCCATGCGGCCCTCGAGCCAGTTGAAGCGCAGTCGGTCGATAGCAGAGCCACGAACCTCGGCCGTAGTAGTGCCATCTCGGATCTGCACGCTAGTCACAACATTGGCCACACCTTCGACCTCGTACTCCGATCGTGCGAGCGCCAGTTGTCGGCCCACTTCGGGCGCGAAAACGGCGACCGCATCCTCAACCCTCGACTCGAGATTGAGGGCCTCGGACGTAACCACCGCGAGCACGCTCTCCTCGCCGAAGTCCGAGCGGAACGTCGAACGGATTTGACCCCCGCGATCGGCTCGGCCTTCGAGTTCGCCGCGCAGCCCCTCTCCATCGATGTAGACCGTGCCGTTGACACGAAGCACACGGAACGGTCGCCGGGCCTCGATCGCAGCTGGCTGGAAGGTCGCATTGTTCGGCAAGATCTCGGCCGACCAGTCCAGACCACCGTTTGCATCACGAACCACGCTCACACGAGCCCCGATCTCACCGCTCGGGCCGAGATCTTCCAACAGCCCCCGAGGCCCTCGGGGCAGCGCCCCGGACGGATCACCATCGCCGGCACCGGGAACCGCCGCCAGCAACGGCGGGTGGATGGGCACGTCGCGCGCATCAATCTGAACGTCGACGGTGGTCGATCGTTCGGCACTGGTCGTCCGATCGATGGGCACCGTGATGTCCACAGCAACGCGAGCATCGCCGCCCGCGAGAGAAGTCACGCTCGCATCGTCGGTCGAGATTCGAAGCAGCCGCGGCAATCCCTTGTACGTGGTCTCCAGATCGGGAGGCAGGGAGATGTTGAGATCGACATCCGTGCCGATGATCGGGACGGGGAACGCTTCGGGTAGCAACCCAAGCCGCGTTGAGCGTACATCGATGTCCAGCGTCGTGCTGCCCATGACGCCTGGCGTTCGCGTGACCCGTACCCTCGCATCGGCTTCACCACCAAGCGCAAATGATGGCGCTCGGCCGGCCCCTCCGGGCGAGCGGATCAAGCCCTCGTCCATGAGCCGCGCATACTCGCGCTCGTTCAGGATGATCTCTCGGATTTCGGGCGCAATCTCATCCAGAGTGTCTTGCAAGGCCTCGTCATATGGGATACCGAATGCTCGCACATCGACATCCACTCCAGTCGCGACCTGATCCAGGGAAACAACCGTCGAAGCCAACACCGGGCTACCCGACGGTGTCGAGCCGCGAAGCCCCGTCAGGCGGATCTGCCCGTCATCGATCTCGATCGAGCCGTTGACACCCATGACCGGATACGGGAAGTAGCGAAACCGCATCGCGCCATCGCGAATGGAGCCCGATCCCTGGACGACCTGCCGGACACCGTTGCCTTCGGCGACCTGTGACACCGTGGCCGCCAACGAAACCGTTCCCTCCGACCCCAGCATGTCGAGTAGCTCCGAGAGCTTCTCGAGCACCGGCGCGGGGCGAGCCAGCCACGGCGTGCCCTGATCGATTCGGTACGGCTCGGTCGTGGCGACCTCAAACTCGTAGAGCGGCTCGCCGCCGCCGAGCCACAGCCGGACGTCGAGGGACGCCGACGCGTCCTCGATGGTGCTGCGCAGCACGCCCTCGACCATGAGCGAACGCTTGCCGATGCCCGACTCTCCGGGTTCCGGCGGCGCCTGGATGCGTTCCCAGGGAACACTGTTGCCCAATCGAGGCAGCGGACGTTGGATCAGCCGAACCAGGCCGCTGCCACTGGCGGGAATGAGTGGTCGCAGCGTGCCGTCTTCGTCCGTGGGCACGGGAATCCGCAGATTCAGCCGGGCATCGATGTCCGTGTCGTCCATGAACGGGGCCGGAGTCGATGACGCCTCCTGGACGTCGAGCACGAGCTCGAGCACGTCGAACGCTTCGTCATAGCGAACCGTCGCCCCGCGCGTGCGGCCGCTGACGCGCAGCTCCGTATACGCCTCGCGAAGCTGCTGCGGGATCGTGCTCGGCGGAAAGTCGGCCATGTCGATCGCGCCAAGGTCACCCGAGAAACCCGTCGGGCTCAAACGCCCTTGGAATCGAAGGGGCTTGCGGCTCGTGCTCAGGCTCGGATCCTCGAACGCCGTCACGTCGTACGCACCAAGCTCTTCCTGGGAAGCGCGCAGCGACGCGACCATCGGCAGCGTCCTCAGCTCGAACACGTCACCGTCAGCGTTATGCTCGCCCAACAGCACGCTGGCCTTGTGCACGACGATGCTCGGCAGTGGCGCTGGTGTGGTTCCCGGCTTCGGGGCTGGCGGCTCGATCCCCAAGATGTTCAGGTCGAAGTCATCGAGCGGCTTGCTGAGAACGACATCGGCATCGAAGACCTCGACCCGGCGCACGAGGCTCTGGCCTCGGACCTTGCCTCGCCACCACAGCAGCACCTGGCCGCGCTTCACGATCAGAAACCGGGCGGCATCACCCTTCGGACCATTGCCGTTCGTCGACTCCGGCACGCTGAACGTGACGTTACGAATGATGACGTCGCCGCCGAGATCCAATCGAAGTGACCCGCCGCTGGTCTCAACGCCGAGTTCCCGTTCAAGCTTGGGCCGGATGAGCACTCCGGCAACAGGCGTGAACACGAGCCCGGCGCCCAGCAGCGCAAGCAAGAGGCACGCGATCGCCGCGAACGCCAGGCGCTTCGACCACCGGCCGCGGAGCCGACCGCGCTTGGTAGCCTTGGAGTTCTTCGCCTCGCCTTGGGGCATGCGCTCTCCGGAGTGCGTGTGGGGGATCAGTCTCGCGCGCCCGCTCGATCGGGAATCAGTTCGCTCAGCCACGCGGGCATGGAGACTGGCCTCCCCTGACCGTCGACGCACGCCAGCTCCGTGCTTCCCGTAGCCAGCGGTTGATCATCCAGCCGACTCGTGCGCTGATCACCGGTCTCGACCAGCTCGACCACGTAGTGGTGCCGCAGGCGGGCGCGGCCGGCGATCTCGGCCCGACAGGAGACGCGTAGAACATCGTCGTACCGCGCAGGCCGGCGGTACCGGATGTCGAGATTGGTGACCACGAGGTACACGCCATCGGCTTCCATCTGGGCATAGGTACGCCCCAAAGCCCTCAAGGCCTCGGTACGAGCCATCTCGAGCCAAGGCACAAAGCTGGCGTGGTGCGCCACGCCCATAGGATCACACTCGCAATACCGGACGCGAATGTCGATCGAGGCGGCCTGGGATGGGCCGGATGGGTCGTGTGGGCTCGTTGCGGGCACGCGGCGAGTCTAGCGTTTGCCTCCCAATCCGACACACCGCCACCCCATCGACCGTTGTATGGACACCCCTGATACAACCCGGACACACACGCCCTTAGCAGCACGAGTCACGCCAGCCGCGGCGGTCGAGTTCGAGGTGCGCACGCTTCTGGCGACCGATCCGATCGCGCCTATCACGGCCCTGCTCCACCGGGCGTATGCCGGCCAACTGGAGCAGGGGCTGGCCCCGCTCGCGGGTCGCCAGAGCATCGAAGTCACGCGCCAACGCTGCTATCGAGGCCAGACCTTCGTCGCCCTCCGCCCGGGCCGCGGGTCACCCTCGGGGGACTTCGCCGACCGCCTGCTCGGCACGATCCTCTTGCAAGAACGCGAGGACGCCGGCTTCCCGCCGTGGTTCCTGCGCACCGGCGTGACGCACTTCTCCCAGTTCGCAGTCGACCCGCTGCTCCAACGCTCTGGCGTCGGGCGGGCACTCCTGGATCGCGTCGAGCAAGAAACAGTGTCGCTCGGGTGCACCGAGCTGGCCCTGAGCATGGCCGAGCCCGACGCCCCGCTCCGCGCGTACTACGAGCGTCGGGGGTACCGCGTCGTGCAAACGTGGCAGTGGCCCTACACCAACTACTTGAGCCTCATCATGAGCAAGCCCGTCACCGCGGCCGCGGGGGGCTCATGATGGGCACGGACCTGGGACGCGGAAAGACACTCGACGACGCGCCGGGCGTGGTAGGCGTGACCAAGGACGAGCTTGGCACGCTCCCCGACGACCTGCTCGATCGCCCGGAAGCCGCACGCCGCGATCCCTCGGCCTGGTTCCAGCACCCGGATCGCCCCCTTGAGATCGAGGTCGGGCCGGGCAAGGGTGGGTACCTTGTCGAAGCCGCGCGGGCGAGGCCGGCGCACAACTTCCTGGCTATCGAGCAGGACCCGGACGTGTACTACTACACGGCCGACCGCGTGCGCCGCTTGCAGGAGTCCACGGGCGTGCGCAATGCGCGAGTGCTGCGTGGAGACGCCGTCGCATTCCTGAAGTGGCGCACACAAGACGCCTGCGTCCACACCATCCACCTGTACTACTCCGATCCCTGGCCCAAACGGAAGCACCACAAGAATCGGGTGCTTCAGGACGAGTTCCTGGCCGACTGCTGGCGAGTGCTGAGAGCAGACAGCGAGCTCAGGCTGGCCACCGACCACGAGGAGCTCTGGGCGTTTTATGAGGTCCAGTTCGAGCGCTGGTGCGGCGGTACCCCAAGTGGTTTTTTGTCGACACCGTTCGAACGCGGGCCGTTGCCCAAGCTGCCGTCGGCACCCGAGGGTGGGCTCATCGGCAGCAATTTCGAGAAGAAGTTCGCCGAACGGGGCGCCACGCCGAAGGGCGCCGTATTGCGCAAGCGAGGGGATGCTCGATGACCGCTTTGGAGCGCACCGCGGTCGTGCTGCTCAGTGGCGGGCTCGATAGCGCTACGTGCCTCGCGCTCGCGAGACGCGATGGCTTCCGGTGCCACGCGCTGACGTTCGACTATGGGCAGCGCCACAAGGCAGAGATCGAGTGCTCGGCCCGCGTCGCCGATTCGCTCGGGGCCGAATCACACACGGTGTATTCGCTCGACGTCACGCCGTTCGCCGGCTCTTCACTAACCACGGGCGGCCACGTGCCTAAGGACAGCCCCGAGCCCGGCTCGGGCGCGATCCCATCGACCTACGTGCCGGCGCGCAACCTCGTGTTCCTCTCGATCGCGACGGCCTACGCCGAGGTGTTGGGCGCGGGCGACATCTTCGTCGGCGTCAACGCGGTGGACTATTCCGGATACCCCGACTGCAGGCCCGAGTTCGTCGAGTCCTTCGCCCAGTCGGCAAAGCTGGCGACACGTCGTGGCACCGAGAGCGGGCTACCGCTGACCATCCACACGCCGCTGCTCAAGCTCAGCAAGTCCGGCATCGTGCGCGCAGGCCTGGAAGCCGGCGTCGACTTCTCGCTGACGACCTCGTGCTACGACCCCTTGCCCGGCGACCATGGACCGCTCGCGTGTGGGCGTTGCGACGCGTGCATCCTCCGCCGGCGCGGCTTCGAGGAGGCTGGCACTCCCGACCCGACTCGGTACGCCGAAGCGGTGCCCCGATGAGTGATCGGTCGCTGCCCATCTCCGAGACTTTCGTGTCTATCCAGGGTGAGGGAAAGCTCACAGGCACGCCATCCTGGTTCGTGCGTGTCGCGGGCTGCAACCTCCGATGCACTTGGTGCGACACGCCCTATGCCAGTTGGTCGCCCGAGGGCGATAAGCGGACGCTTGAGGATCTGCTCGCTGAATTGGATGGCCACGGCATGCGACACGCCGTGCTCACCGGCGGCGAACCGATGATCTTCGATGCCATCGAGGATCTCGCCCGAGCGCTGCACGAACGGGGCGTCCACGTCACGATCGAGACGGCGGGTACTGTTTATCGGCCGATCCACTGCGACCTGTTGAGCCTGAGCCCAAAGCTGGCCAACAGCACGCCGATCGACGATGAGCGCGATGCGAGCGGTGTGTGGGCCGAGAGGCACGAAGAGCGCAGGCTGGACCTGGACGCGCTCCAGGCCCTGCTCGCCGATCACGCCGAACGGCAGTTGAAGTTCGTCGTGGCCTCACCCGACGACCTGCCGGAGATCGAAGGCTTGCTGGACTACCTCCCACAGGTCGCCCCTGAGGATGTGCTGCTCATGCCCGAAGGCGTCACGACGCCGGAGCCGGGCAGCCAGTCCTGGCTGCTCCAAGCCTGCCTCGATCGGGGTTGGCGGTACTGCCACCGGCTGCACATCCAGCTCTTCGGCAACCTGCGTGGGACCTGATTCATACCGAACAGACGACGATCTGCGCAAAATGACAGATACGCGGCCGGGGCGCGTCCCAACACACGGGTGAACCGACGGACTGGGAGCCCGTACAGTGCCCAAGCAACAGGAGGTGCGAATGTCGATCAGGATGACCGTGCTGTGCGTCGCCATCGTCATCGCGGTGACGGCCCTTGCGGCCTCGCTGCTTCCCGGCGGCACGAGCGCGATCCAGCGGACGGGGCTGCAAGATTCCGGCCTCGTCTTTGCGGACCCGCAAGGCCAAGCCGAGGAACTGCCGTCAAAGATGGCGGCCGACGTCGCGTTCGCGGGCAGCCTCAGCCGCGTGTTCCGCCACGCGTCGAGCACGATTGAGCCCTCGGTCATCCACATCCAAACCGCACGCCAGATCTCACGCACCGTCCGCGATCGCTTCGGCCGATTGGTTCGCCAGGAAGAGACCATGCCCGCCGGCGTTGGCTCGGGCGTCATCGTGACCGCCGACGGGTACGCGCTCACCAATCAGCATGTGGTGCAGGGCGCCGACATCGTGCTCGTGACACTGGCCGATGGCCGCGAGGTCGAGGCAACGATCATCGGCTCCGATGCCGGCACCGATCTCGCTGTGCTCAGGCTCGACGCATCGGGCCTGACGCCGGCCCGCATCGCCGATAGCGATGCGGTTCAGGTAGGCGACTGGGTCGTCGCCGTGGGCAGCCCCTTCGGCCTCGATCACACCGTCACCGCCGGTATCGTCAGCGCCAAGGGTCGCAGCGGCCTCGGCGCGCAGGCCGGCTCAAGACAGCGCGTCGACCGATTCGAGGAGTTCATCCAGACCGATGCGGCCATCAACCCCGGCAACAGCGGTGGGCCGCTCGTCAATCTGCATGGTGAGCTCATCGGCATCAATTCGATGATCGCCACCAGCGGCAGCGGCTCGGTAGGCATCGGCTTTGCGATCCCGAGCGCGATGGCAACCAGCGTGTTCGAGAACATCCGAGAGACCGGGCGCCTCGAGCAAGGTTTCCTAGGCGTGAACGACCTCGTGAATACGACAGATATCGCCGCCGAGCTTGGCCAAGAGCTCCCTCTGGGCGTGTATGTGCAGACGGTGATCGCGGGCGGCCCTGCCGATGCGGCGGGCATGCGCCCTGGGGACATCATCACGACGATCAACGGCCGACGCACGGAGAACTTCAATCGCCTGCGCAATCTTGTTGGCCTGACTCGCCCGGGCACCACCATCGATCTGGAGGTCATCCGCGACGGCGAGCTGAAGGAACTCACTGCCGAGGTGGCCGATGGAGAAGAGCTGCGAAGGCTCGCGACGCAGCAGCGGCACCAGGCCGAGAGGCAGGCGCTCGAAGATGCGATCGAGAACAACTCGCGCAGCGTCATGACGCTCGGGGTGCAGGGTCTGACAATCGATCAGCGCGTGCCGATGCTCTTCCCCGGAATGCCCAGCGAGGGCGTGCTCGTGGTCGAGGTCGAGCCTGACACGCCGGCCAGCGAGCTGCGCATCTCGATGGGAGACGTGATACTCGGCATCGACAGCCGGAGCGTGCGCACCGTCGAAGAGCTGATCGCCGTGATGGAACGCGCCGACTTCAGAACCGGCGTCCGCGTTGACTTTGTTAGCGGGGGCCGTCGCCAGAGCGCGGTTGTACGGCTTCGGAGCTGAGGCCCGCAGTCGCAGCATCGATCGAGTTGATGACCGAGTCGATTGCCGCCCAGTAGGCCACCGGGTCGGACGGCCCATCGTTGTGCCCGTTGTCCAGTTCCAGTAGGGTGGCCTGGGGCACGATCTCGTGCAAGCGACGCGAGTGCTCGATGGGCACGATATCGTCGCGTCGGCCGTGGATGAGCAGCACGTGGCCTTCGTAGCTTTCCAGTACCCGATCCGTCCGGAACGGATCGCGGCACAGGAAGCCGGGCAAGCGCATCGAGCGGTACATCGCCACCATGCTCCGAAACGTCGATTCAAGGATCAAGGCGTGCACTTTGCGAGCGTCGGCAAGCTGGGCACCGACACCGCCTCCGATCGAAAACCCGTGGACGAGCACCCGAGTGGCATCGACATCCGACCGAGCCGTAATCGCGTCGTACGCTTCCTCGGCAGTTCGTGAGATCGACGCCTGCGATGGCGAACCAGCCGTACCGCCGTAACCGGGGTACTCGACCAAGGCAACCGAGAGCCCGCGGGACTGGTACGCCCGCGCATCGGGCAGCCGGTTGGCGATGTGCTCACCGTTGCCGTGGAATAGGAAGATGACCGGCGCGGGTATATCGGATTCGGCCGGAACAAACCACGCGAGCCCCGAAGGCGTGTCGATGACCTCGACGTCCGGTGGGGGCGGCGGCAGAGCGCCGGCGAACTTCGCCGGGAACATCATGGCGCGATCTAGCGAGAACGTAAGACCCAGCGTCACGGCGAGCGCTCCGACAATGGCAACGGTGGCCACAACACGCGCGATCGCTCGAGCGGCTCTACGAGTTCTTGATGGGCTTGACGGGCTCGCCCGCTTGTGGGATTCCACGGTCTCCCTCCGGGTCCATGCTGCCCGACCACGCGAAGCGGAGCAGCGCATTGATGTCGCTGAGGATCGCCAGCATCGCCGGGAGCACGAGCAGGATGATGGCCGTCGCCGAGATCAGCCCGCAGGCGATCGTGATGGCCATCGGGATGAGGAACCTGGCTTGGAACGACTGCTCGAGCATCAACGGCGTGAGGCCGAGCACGGTGGTGATCGTTGTGAGGAGGATCGGGCGAAGGCGTGCGCGGCCCGCTCGGACCAACGCCAGCGGGAGGCTGGACACCCGCCGCTTGCGCTCGTTGAAGAACTCCATGAAGATCAGTGAGTCGTTCACCACGATGCCTGAGAGCGCGACGAACCCGATCAGCGAGAGGAACGTCATCGCGAAGCCGAGCGCGATGTGCCCCCAGATCATGCCAACCGTGGCGAATGGGATCGCCGCCATGACAATGAGCGGCTGCGAATAGCTCGAGAAGAGCCACGCCAAGGTTACGAAGATCAGCCCAAAGGCCACCGCCATGCCCAGCGGCAGCGTCGAGAAGCTATCCGAGACCTCTTTCTGGCGGCCACGCTCGATGATGCGCACGCCAGGGAATTCGCGCTCCAGCTCGGTGAGCTTCTCATCGAGCGACGAAACGATCTCTTCCGGGTTACCGAGCTGGCGATTCACGTCCGCCGAGACCGTGATGATCCGCTCGCGATCGAGCCGGCGCACGGTCGCAAAACCCCGGCCCTCTTCGATCGTCGCGACCTCGACCAGCGGCACGGCCCGGCCATCGGGCGTGAAGACATACGTCTGCTCCAGGGCCACCGGGCTCGAACGCACGTCTTTCGGCAGCGTCACACGCACCTTGACGTCCTCGCGATTCCCCGCGAAGGTGTGCGGCTCGAGCCCGAACACGGCCCCTCGGACCTGTTCGCCCAGCGATGCGCGCGTAAAACCGAGCTCGGTTGCGCCATCCTTTAGGTCGAAACGCAGCTCTCGCTGTCCGGCGTCCGAGTCATCCTCGATGTCGAACACGGCCTCGATCTCATCGAGCATGGACTTGATGCGATCGACAACCATCTGCGAGCGTTCGCTGGTTCCACCGACGACGCCGAGGCTGATAGCCACACCACCCGGGCCGCCGCCAATAGGCTCAAAGCGAAGGCTCTTCACGCCGGAGAGTTCTCCCAGTTCTGCACGGATGGCCAGGATGACGTCGTTGCTCGTGCGGTCGCGCTCTTCGACTGGGTTCAGTTCGAGGAACAGCTGTCCGAGATGTGGCTGGCTGATGTCTCCACCCTCGCCCTCGACATCGCCAATGGCGCCGACCGATGCATATACGCTGGCAACCTCTGGCTGTGCAAGCGAAGCGCGCTCGATGCGATCCACAATGACGTTGGTCTCGTCGACGGGTGTCCCAATCGGCATGCGCAGCGTGACGTTGACCGACTCGGCGTCCTCGGTCTCGAAGAAGATGAACTCGAGCTGGCCGCCTGCAACCATCGCCGCAGACGCGATGACGATCGAGATCGCTGCCGTCAGCGTGAGATAACGATGCCGCAGACAACGCACGAGCATCCGCGTGTAGTGGGGGATGAGCAGATGGGTGAACAGGCGATCCCGCCAGTGGTCGAAGCGAGCCTCGATACGCGAGAGCCTGGAGACCGTTCCGGCGGCTTCTGCGTCGTCGGTCGCCTTCAGCGTGTGAGCCATGTGGCTAGGCAGGATGAAGAGGCACTCGATCAGGGAAACAAGAAGCGCCACGGCAACGACGACGGGCAGCGCCGCCAGGAAGTCGCCGATCTGGCCCTCGATCAGTGCGAGCGGCAAGAACGCGAAGACGGTCGTCAGGACGGTCGTCACCACGGGCCACGACACCTGGCCCGCGCCTTCGATGGCCGCCTGAGTCGGCGACATGCCCTCCTCGTGGCGTGCGACGATGTTCTCCGCGACCACAATTGCGTCGTCAACCAAGATGCCGATGACCACGATGAGACCAAACATCGTGAGAAGGTTCAGTGTGATGCCGGTCATGCGCATCATCGCGATCGTGCCCGCGAGGGAGATAATCAGGCCAATCGCCACCCAGAAGGAAACGCGCCAATTCAGCAGAAGCACGAGAACCAAGAACACCAGCGCGCCACCCTGGAGCGCGTTGCGGGTGAGCAATTCCAGGCGGCCGGTGACAAAACGCGCGAGATCGGTCGTGATGCGGACCTCGCCGGGCAGCCGGCCGTACCACTTCTGGCCGGCCTCGTACGCCTCGAGTCGATCGGTCGCGGGCGAAAGATCGAGCGGCTTGCCCTGTGACTCGAGCTGCTTGTTCCGCATGTCCTTCATGAACACCGCGAAACGCTCGCCAATCGTAAGGTCGAGCGGCTCGCCGCGCATGCCGGCCTTGTAGGCCTTGGTCAACTCCGCGATCTTGACCACATCCGTGTCGCCCACCTGGAAGCACGTCAGCGAGACCGCCGGCTTGCCCTCCAAGCGGGTGATGAGGTCGGTGTCACGAAAGCCGTACGTGACATCGGCGATGTCCGACAGCCGCAGCACGCGGCCGCCGTCGCCCTTCACGACGATGTCCGCGACCAGTTGGGCGTCTTCTTCGACCCGAACGGTCCGAACCGAGAGGGTCTGCGTGCCGGTACGGACCGTCCCGCCCGGGAGCTCGCGCATCGCCGCACGAACACGCTCGGAGACCGCGGGTAAGCTCAAGCCGTGCTCGATCATGGCTTGCGGCCGGACTTCGACACGGATCTCGTCTGTTCGGATGCCATCGACCGTGACATCTGCCATGCCCGGCAGAGCGCGTAGATCGTCTCGGATCGCAAGCGCCGCTTCCTTGAGCGCACGCTCGCTCGTATCTCCAAAGATCGAGAGGATCACCGCGGGCAGATTGGGCTCGAGCTTGTCGACAACGATGCGTTCGGACTGCTCTGGAAGATCTTGCAGCGCGTCAACCTCGCGCTTCACATCGCTGACGGCCTCGTCGATATCGACGGAATCGTCGAATTCGACAATCAGCTGCGCGCTGCCCTCGGTGACCGTCGTATTGATCTCAACGACATCACGCAGGTCGGCAATGCGATCCTCGATCTTGATCGCGAGCGCGCGCTCGATCTCGTCGGGTGACGCTCCCGGATACGGGGCGGCAACCACGACACGATTCGGCGTGACCTCGGGAAAGAACTCTCGGCGGAGCCCGAGCCCGAGCAGGATGCCCGCGCCGATGATCGCGAACATCACGAGATTGGCGACAACGGGCTTGCGGACGCCAAAGGCCGGGAGGCTCATGGCGTCCCTTTCGAGCCAATGTCGGCCTGGCCGCCCACACGGATCGGCGAACCATCTTCGAGGTCGTCAAGGTTGCTCACGAGGACGAGCTCGCCCGCCTCCAAACCTTGGGCGACGGCAAACCACTGGGTCTCGTCGGCCGGCGCTCCGGGGAATGTGCCCTCATACGCGAAGAGCGTGTTCACCTCGACGCGTCTGGCCCGCGTCGGCGAATTCCGCTCGGCAACGAGCACGCCACGCTGCACAACGGAGCGGCGAGGCACCATCAGGTACGGCGAGGTCCGGCTGGGCTGCACACTCCCAATGACGAACATGCCCGGGCGGAGAAGGTCGCCGTCGACGCTTCGAACCGAGCCATCGGGATCAATGCTCAGATCCTGCACGATCTCGACGAACACACGGATTGACCGCGTGCCCGAGTCGGCTTCGGGCGCAATTCGTACCACCGTACCGCTCCAGCGACGATCGCTCCCGGACTCAAGGAACACCTCTACCGGATCACCCACAGCGACATCCGAGAGCGCCGAGGCTGGCAATGAGAGCGGCACCTCGAGCCGGCGAAGATCGATGATCTGCGTCGCCACCATGCCGGCCTGGGCCAGATCGCCGGCGTCGAGCATGACTTCCTGCAGCACGCCGTCGATGGGCGCGCGAACGGTGGCGCGATCAAGGTCCTGCTCGGCGAGCCTGAGCTCCGCACGCCGTGAGTCAAGGTTTGCCTCCAGCGCCGCCCGACGCGAGGGGATCGAGCGCGAACGCTGATCGAGCGCCGCCGCCTCGCGTTCGGTACGCCGAAGCGTCGACAAGCGCTGGTCGACTTCCGTCCGGCTGCCGGCGCCCTGTTCCTCGAGTGCTCGCTTCGCCCGCGTGTACTCCCGCTCGGCGATCTCGGCCTCCTCGAGCGCCAGCGTCAGCTGGCGATCGAGCGACGACGCCTCGACATCCAGTTGCTCACGCTCGGCGACCAATGCGGCGACGAGCGCCGAGAGCGACGCGACGCGACGCTCAAAGTCCGAGGGATCGATGAGGAGCAGGACGTCGTCCTGCGCAACCGAAAGCCCGGCCTCGATATCGCCTGGGCGCTCAACAACACGGCCCGTGACCTGGACACCAACCTGGGCCGTGTCCATGGCACGCACGGTGCCGTAGCCGGTCCAGGGGCGCGCGAGGTCGACTTGTAACACGGCGACCGCACGGACCAACGGGGCCTGGCCTGCATCCTGCGTCAGAGTGGGTTCCGCCTTGGTGGCGCTGAGGATCTGGTAGAGCCCTGTGGCCGCACCGAGCAAGAAGAGTCCGAACAGCATCCTGCTGATGAGTGGGAGGGCCCGCCGCAGACGGCTGAGGTGGGTGTTTGGCATGTACTCGGGCGCGAAGACGCCCCTCCTTGGGTAGAAAGCGTACGCCTCGCGGTGCCCCAGGGCCTTTCCGTTCGTTGACTCTCCCAATCGGACCGATACACTGGCCGGTCCGGGCTTGTAGCTCAGTTGGTCAGAGCGCACCGCTGATAACGGTGAGGTCACAGGTTCGAATCCTGTCAGGCCCATTCCCGCACACGCGGGTGGCTTCGGGCAGTCCCGCTCGATGAGCCGGTTCGCGTGAACGCGGCTCCGAGTTCGGCCGAGCCCGAGCCCGATCTCCTGCTCTGCCCGGCCGGACTTCTGCCTGAAGGGATCCCGGTCGCGTGGCACGCAACGAAAAAACCCAGGCCAAGCGCCCAGACAGCTTCATGGAAGACTTCCGTCGCTTCTTTGGCCGTGGGCTTGCAGTGTTGCTGCCGTCAATCCTGACGCTATGGCTGCTCTGGCAGGCATTCGTCTTCCTGTTCAACAACGTGGCCGAGCCGATCAATCGCGGCATTCGCGTCGTCGTCGTTGAGGTCACGCCTCGAGTCTGGCCGGAGAACCAGCAACCCGAGTTCATGCAGGTCACCGGGGCGCAGGTCGACGAATTCCTGGCCGCTCCCGAAGGCCGGCAGTTCCGAGATCGGCCACAGGCGGTCGTACGCCAGCATCTCGTACGCGAGCAGCTGGGCGAATTCTGGAACCAGCACTGGTACCTTCAGGGTGCCGGCCTCGTCGTGGCCATCATGCTGATCTACCTGGCCGGCCTGCTGCTGGGCAACTACCTCGGCCGGCGCGTGTACTCGCGCATCGAGCGTCTGATCGCCCAGATACCGGGCTTCAAGCAGGTCTACCCGCACGTCAAGCAGCTTGTCGAGCTCATCATGGGCGACCGCAAGGCGGCCTTCCGTCGTGTGGTGATGGTGCAATACCCTCGCCGAGGCATCTGGACGCTGGGGCTCGTGACCAGCGACTCGTTCGTTCAGGCCGTCGAGGCCACCGGCACGCCCTGCCTGGCCGTTTTCATCCCGTCGACGCCCACGCCGTTTACGGGTTTCACGATCACGGTGCCCAGGGACGAGGCGATCGACGTGCCGATGTCCATCGATGAAGCGATCCGATTCTTCATTACCGGTGGCACGCTCGTGCCCGACCGGTTCGCCGCCACCCCGCAGGGCGAGCCCCTGAAGCCCCAGATGGTGCCAGCACCCAGTGCCTCCGGCTTTGACGTCGCCCCCGCGACGAACGGGACCAGCCGCCCGCCAAACCCCTGAGCGCCCGGTGGGTATGCTATAGAAGCCGGCGATTGACCCCGGCCAGAAAGGGAACGTGACCATGCGGATCGAGGTCGTGGGACGGCACCTGGACATCACCGATGCCATCCGCCAGCACGCGGAAGAAAAGGCCGAGAAGCTCACCCGCTTTTATGACCGCATCCTCGCCGTGACCTGGACGATCGAGCACCACAACGTGGCCTCCGGTGGGTCATACCAAGTCGAACTGCTCGTCGATGTCGAGCACCACGACGACTTGGTTTCGAAGGACGACGGCAGCGATCTCTATGGCGTGATCGACGGCGTGCATCGCAAGGGCATCCGCCAGCTCTCGGATCTCCACGACAAGGTCAAGCTGCACAAGCGGCAAGGGCACTAATCCATGGCACTGAAGCTCACCGAGATCGTGGCCACCGAGGCCATCGTCGCCGACTTGCAGTCGACCGAGCGGGACGATGTCATCGCGGAGTTGATCGATGCGCTCGTCCAGTCGGGTGCCGCCGACGCCGAGCATCGCGACGCGCTCGTCGCCGCCGTGCTCGAGCGTGAGCACAAGGGCTCGACGGGTTTCGGTCGCGGCGTCGCCGTGCCGCACGTAAAGCACAGCGGTGTGAAGACCATGACCGCTGCCGTTGGTCGGAGCAGCCCTGGAATCGATTTCAGCGCGCTCGATCGCCAGCCCGTGTACTCGGTCGTGCTGTTGCTCAGCCCGGACACGAACCCCGAGGACCACCTCAAGGCCATGGAGGTCATCTTCAAGAGCCTGGGCAACGAGACGTTCCGCCGCTTCCTGCGTCAGGCCACCACCCGAGACGAGATCGTGGAACTCCTCCACGAGGCCGACCACCAAAAGCTCCCGGGCTGATACGAACACGAGCGCATGGAGGAATCGGGCGTGGCCAAGGAATGTGCCGCCAAGGTAACCGTTGTGAACAGGCTGGGCTTGCACGCCCGGCCGGCGACGGCCGTGGCCGACCTTGCCCAGCGATTTACCAGCGCCATCAGCCTTCGGCGAGACGAGGAAGAGATCGACGGCAAGTCGATTATGCAGATCATGCTGCTGGCCGCGACGCAGGGGGTTGAGCTGGAGGTCATCGCACGCGGAGACGACGCCGACGCCGCCTGCCAGGCCCTCGCCGATCTCTTCGCGAGGGGCTTCGATGAAGAGTGAGCCTGGGAGCGTCCAGCTGCCCGATGCGCTTCGGTGCCCGATCACGGGCGCCAAGCTCGAGTTGGAGCCCGATCGCGAGTGGGTCCGCGCGGTGGGGCAGCCGTACCGGTACCCAATCCGCGGCGGAATCCCGGTGCTCGTGGCGAGCGCGGCGCAGCCTGTCGAAGACGGATCGGGGTCGACGGGCTGAGGTCCGTTAGACCGGGACCGCGAGCTCCTCAAGCGCCTCTTCCTTCACGCGTTCGATCTTGGCGCCCAGGCCCGTGAGATACTCGTCCATCCGCTGGTACCCGCGGTCCAGGTGATAGACGCGGCGGACGACCGTCTGGCCGCGCGCAGCCAACCCTGCAAGCACGAGGCCCGCCGAGGCGCGCAGATCGCTGGCCATCACCGGGGCGCCCACGAGCTTGGGCACACCGCTGACAACGGCGGTGGGGCCGTGGCGGATGATCCGCGCCCCCATGCGCATCAACTCGGCCACGTGCAGGAATCGCTCGGGGAAGATCTTCTCGGTGATGATCGAGTTGCCGTCGGCGAGGGTCAGCATGGCGAGCGCCTGGGCTTGGAGATCGGTCGGGAAGCCGGGGAAGGGTTGCGTCGTCAACTCGATCGGACGAAGGCGCTCGGTTCGGCGCACGAAGGCGGTGGTGCGGATCGGGTCGCCGCCGGGCGTATCGAGCGGCTCGTGCTCGCCGAGCTCGACTTCGAGCCCCGCGGCCCGGAGCATCTCGAAAGGCCCGAGCAGCGCATCGACCGGCCAGTTCGCGATGGTCAGTTCGCCGCCGGTCATCGCCGCTGCCATGGCATAGGTCCCCGCCTCGATGCGGTCGGGCATGATGCGCCGCGTTGCCCCGCCAAGCTCCGCCACACCGTCGACGACGATGCGCGGCGTGCCGAGGCCCGAGATTCGCGCGCCCATCGAAATCAGCAACCGGCCAAGGTCGACGATCTCGGGCTCGCAAGCGGCCGACTCGATGACCGTCCGGCCGCGAGCCAAGGTGGCGGCGCTCATGATGTTGGCGGTACCCAGGACCGTCGACCCGAACGGCCCGCCCAGGAAGACCGTGGCGCCGCGCAGGCCGCCAGCGGGGGCCTTGGCGATAACGTCGCCGTTGGAGAGGCTCACGGACGCGCCAAGCGCGGCCAAGCCCTTCAGGTGCAGGTCAATGGGGCGTGGACCGATGGCGCAGCCGCCGGGCATGGAGATACGCGCCTCACCTCGACGAGCCAGCATTGGCCCGAGCACGCACACGCCCGCGCGCATGGTCCGCACGATGTCGTACCGGGCATGGCTCTGGCTCGCGTCGGTCACGCGTGTTCGGATCGTCCGCCCGCCGGCTCGTAGGCCTGGGCCATCGTCCGGCTCGTCGATCTCGACGCCCAGCTCGGCGAGCAGGCGGAGCATGTTCTGGATGTCCTGGAGTTTGGGGACGTCCGAAAGCTCGAGGGGCCCATCGGTCAGCAGGGCGGCGGCCAGCATCGGCAGCGCCGCGTTCTTGGACCCATGCACCTCGAATCGGCCTGAGACGGGCCTGCCGCCCTCGATCACAAACGCGTCCATGCGTGCTTCTCCGTGTCGCCCGAGCCTTGGGCCGACGCTTCGTCCAGCGTACGCCGGCGAAGGGTCCGAGTACCTCCCGCCGTCAGCGGATTCATCGGCGGCAGGGGCCCAGCAGCGTTGGAATCGGCCCCGCGCTGTCGTTTGCGCTTCTCCACCCTGCACATCCGGCCCAGAAATCCGCGCATCGGGCTTGCCTTGGCTGGCATGGGGATGAACCGCAATCGAGGCTGTACGGGTACTGGCGGCGCTCCGCGTTGGGGCAAGCCGCGAGCGAGGCCGGCAGGGCCGGCATTGGAGGCAGCGATGCGAAATGGTCATAAAACTCGCCGGATCGTCCGGGCCGCGAGCGCGGTCGGCGTGGCCGGCATCGTCGCCCTTGCTGGCGGCACCGCGGTGGCTTCGGGCGCGTCATCGACGCAAGACGGCATTGGCGGCTCCTCGTCGGATCCCCACGCCGATCTTCCGTCCGAGCTGAGCCTCACGGCGGTAATCCGTGACTTCCGCGCCAAGGGCGACGGCGGCCACCCCGACTTCCAGGCATTTAGCGGCAACACGACCGTCGGACTCGTCGAGGACCACCTCGATGAAGACGGCCTCCCAGTCGTCAAGAGCCTCCGCGGCATGAAGATCTCCAAGGAGTACAAGGACTCCCAGGGGCGGAACATCAATCCCGCGCTGTTCAACCCCGACCTCGGTGATCAGGAGGGTTCGCTCTCGAGCGGCCCGTCGAGCAACGGATTCGCGTCCGAGGAGAGCTTCGCGCAGTGGTACCGCGATACTCCAGGCGTGAACGTTCGCATGGCCAAGCCGATCACGCTCAAGCGCAAGCCGGGCACGAACACCTACGTGTTCGACTCTGCTCAAGACGAGCCTTTCAAGTCGTCGGGCGGCTTCTTCCCGATCAACGGCGAGGGCTACGGCGATTACTCGGGTGGCAAGAACTTCCACTTCACCACGATGATCGACACCGAGTTCATCTACGACGCCGACTCAAACCCGGTGTTCAAATTCACCGGCGACGATGACGTGTGGGTGTTCATCGATGGCAAGCTCGTCGTTGACCTGGGCGGCCTGCACCCGCGTCGCGAGCAGTTCCTGGACCTGAGCCGTCTGGACTGGCTGGAGGATGGTGAGGAGTACAACCTCAAGATCTTCCATGCCGAGCGGCGCACGAGCCAGTCGAACTTCCGGATCGAGACCACGCTGACGCTCCGCAGCGTTGACATTCCGACTGTCGCGGGTTCGTTCGACTGATTCGCATCGACGACCGGCACACTCCGAAGGCACACATCGAACACGCCGCGATCCCGGTCGCGGCGTGTTTCTCGTCGTGCTCAGGCATTCCTCTCCTCACGGCCCGTTCGAGGCCCACACGCGCCACAGCCCGCAGTACCCACTCGATTTACCCCGCGTGAACACGGATTGGTGGCACTCTCGCACAGGAAATCGAAGGTCTAAATATGGCATGGCGTGTTGCCATGCCTTTCGCCCGGTGGATCCGGGATAGATGCCGATGGTCGGCAGTTTGGAGGCAACGATGCGAAATGGTCAAACTACTCGCCGGATCGTGCGGGCCGCAGGCGCGGTCGGCGTGGCCGGCATCGTCGCGCTGAGTGGCGGCACTACCGTGGCTTGGGCCCAGGACGGCCAGTCCATGGACCAGTATGGGGATCTGCCAAGCCAGCTGCAGCTGACCGGCACGGTCCGTGACTTCCGTCCGCATGGCGAGGGCGGGCATCCGGACTTCCAGCGGTACCTGACGGGCCTGCGCGTCGGTTGGGTCGGTTTTGAGTTGGATGAAGACGGCAAGCCGGCGCTGGGTGAAGCGCCCAAGGGGTTCAAGCCCAGTGGCAGCTTCAAGGACAGCCGGGGCCGCGCCATGTTCCCGATGGCGTCCGAGGTGGACTACATGGACAGCCGCGAGGGCGATCAGACGGGTAGCCTGAACGCCCAGAGCGGCAGCGTGGTCACCGACGCCGATACCTTCAGCCAGTGGTTCCGCACGGTTCCGGGTGTGAACCTGGCCAAGCCCGTGTCGATCACGCTGGAGCGCGAGCCGGGAACCAACCGGTACGTGTTCCACGCGCACGACATCGGCGGCACCAGCGAGATCGAGGGGTTCTTCCCGATCAACAACGAGCTGTACGGCAACTCGGCGGGCGGCACCAAGCCGCACAACTACCACTTCACGTACGAGCTGGCGACCGAGTTCATCTACGACGCGTCGGCTGACAACGTGTTCACCTTCTACGGCGATGACGACGTCTGGGTGTTCATCGACGGCAAGATGGTCATCGATCTGGGCGGCGTGCACGGCGCGAGCAGCCAGACCGTTGACCTGAGCCGCCTGAACTTCCTGGAAGACGGCGGTGAGTACGAGCTGAAGGTGTTCTTCGCCGAGCGGCACTACAGCCGGTCCAACTTCCGGATCGAAACCACGCTGAGGCTGCGCTCGGTTGAGGTGCCCAGCAACAGCGCGGCGTTCGACTAACCCACGCCTCCCCGGGCTTGTCCGAAAGCCCGCTCTACCACGCCGTGTGCCACGGATGGGCCCTTCTGGGGACCCGTGGCGCACGGCGTTCGTTGTATGGTGAGCTTGGCGAGCCGCTGAAGAACAGGAACGTGCGCTCGGTGCGTGGCACGGTGATGAGCAGGTATCGATCGATGGACGGCCGCTCGATCCCACGCCATGCGCCCGCGGCCTGCACGTACCCGGGAGCGGGCATGCCGAGGCTCTGATCCCGGCGCGCCATCGCAAGGCCCGACGAGCCGACGCCGGGATTTGGCATGACGGACGCCCACGACTCGGTGCTGTGCGCAGGTGCCGCGCTCGCGAACGTGGGTGCGATCGTCCGTGCGTGTGGCGTGGCCGTTGAGCAACCCGTCAGAAACACGATGCCGCAGAGTGCGAGTGCAACGGTCGATACGTGATGGATTCGTGCCATGCTCGCCTCCGCGAGTCCGTGGCTCCGTCCGGGTGTGCGCGAGCGCTCCGTTCGCCCGCGTGCTCTCCGATCCCTTCCAACGCGCCCGGGAGGACTCGAACCTCCGACCTACGGTTTCGGCAAACCCACGGCTTCCGCCGCGGACCGGACCATCTCTTCACCCGCCAGGCAGCTCCGTATCGGAGTGCGTGGGTAGGGTGCCGGGCGCTTCCCGCGTTGGCACCGGCCAATGCGGGTGCGGGGGTATTGCCGGGGCGGCTCACCCGCTGGTCTCTACACCTTCCGCCGACCGCGCCTCGAGGGTTCGAGGCCCGCCCCGTCGGCGGCTCGGCTCGGGATCGCCCGCCACTGCGAGAGTGGGTGGGGGTTCCCCGAGTTCACCCGGTTCGCCTCGGCCCGTTTCCGGGCCGGGCCCCTCTTTGACGAAGGAAACCGTTGCTCTGTCCTGCTGAGCTACGAGCGCTCTTGCTGGTTGTCAGGCGACAGTGTACCCCGGGCCTGGAACCAAGTAGATCACGGCTTTCCGCGAACGCCAGCGGCCCGGGCAGAAGCCGCCCCAGATAACCCTGGATGGACGGCCGCGCGCATACATTTGGCCCGCTCCAGACCATCCCACGCACGACCGTAACGGAAATTCTCCCATGGATGCAGGCATCGTCGGGCTGCCCAACGTCGGCAAGTCGACCCTCTTCAACGCACTGACCAACGCGGGCGCGCTGGCCGCGAACTACCCGTTCGCCACGATCGAGCCGAACGTGGGCATCGTGCCCATTCCCGATGGCAATCTGGCCCGCATCAACGCGCACATCGAGACCCAGAAGGTCATCCCAGCATCGATGCGGCTTGTCGACATCGCCGGCCTGGTGCGTGGCGCAAGCGAGGGTGCCGGCAAGGGCAACGCGTTCCTGAGCAACATCCGCGAGGTCGACGCGATCGCCCAGGTTGTCCGGTGCTTCGAGAAGGCGCCAGGGGGCGAGGAGATCCTGCACGTGGACGGCTCGGTCGATCCGATCCGCGACATCGAGACGATCAACAGCGAGCTGCTGCTGGCGGATCTGCAGACCGTCGAGAGCGCGCTCTCCAAGGCCGAGCGGGCCGCGAAGAGCCGCGAACCCGAGGCCGTTGCGCGGTTCGCGGTGCTACAGAAGATCAAGCCCGTGCTTGAGGAGGGCAAGCCGGCGCGCGTCATCGCGGGCGAAATTATCGACGCCGAACAGAGCAAGGCCTGGCGCGGTCTGGGGCTGATCACCGCCAAGCCCATCCTGTACATTGCCAACGTGGACGAGAGCGATTCCAACGGCGAGGGCGAGCTGGCCGCGAAGGTCCGGGCGCATGCCGGGGCCGAGGGCAACGCGTTCGTGCCCGTGTGCGCGAAGATCGAGAGCGAGCTGGCCGAGCTGGATCCCGAGGACAAGGCCGAGATGCTCGCCGACTACGGCATGGACGAGCCGGCGCTCAACAAACTGGCCAACGAGGCCTACCGCCTGCTGGGGCTCCAGAGCTTCTACACCGCGGGCGAGAAGGAAATCCGCGCGTGGACCGTTCGGCAGGGCGCCACCGCGCCACAGGCCGCGGGCGTGATCCACACCGACTTCGAGCGTGGGTTCATTCGCGCCAATATCTACGGCGTGGATGAGCTCGACGAGTTCGGCAGCGAGAAGGCCATCAAGGAAGCGGGCAAGCTCCGCGTCGAGGGCAAGGACTACGCCATGCAAGACGGCGACGTGTGCCACTTCCTGTTCAACGTCTAGATTCGTACAGAACGGTGACGGCTTAGTTCCAGCTCACGCCCTTAGGCCAGCGCTCGGGGTGCTGGGCGGCGGCGTGGCGGATGACGCGGGCCATGTCGCCCAGCGCCAGCTCGACGAGCTTCACCCGACGGTCGGCGTCGGCTTCGGCCAAGAGTTGGTATCGCAGCTCGGGATCGGTGAAGAGCGAGAAGCACACCAGCTCGAGTGCGGCCGAGTCCGGGATCTGGTGGTTCTGCAGCCGCTCGACGACCCATGAGGCCGTACGCAGCTGCTGGAGCGGCCATGCCGTCAGATTGCGCGTCAGCTTCTGGCGGGCGTCGCTGAGGTCTTGCTCGTGCTGGCCGGGGAGATCGAGCGGCTCGAGGAACGCGGCGCGATACAGGCGGCCGTCTTCGGGCTCGTCCTCATCGACGATGCGAGCGCGGCAGATGCCTTGGAGCAGGATGTTGTAATGGCCATCGGGCAGCTTCTCGTGCTGGAAGACCTGGCCCACGCAGACGGCCGGCCTGAGCGGCACGGTGTCGCCCGTGTAGTCAAAGCTCTCCATCTCGCTGGTGTCGTAGGTCGCCATGGCGATCTGGCCGGACCCATCGAGCGCTTCTTCGATCATCTGGCGGTACCGCATCTCGAAGATGTGGAACGGCGCGACCTGCTGGGGCATGAGCGCGACCACGCCGAGCGGGAAGAGCGGCATGGGCTTGCCAAAGTTCACCTGGATGGCAACTTCGTCACTCATGAAGAACTCTAGATCGCCTGTCCCAAGGGCTACGAGCCGCCACCGCTCGAAAGGGGATCCGGGCGATATACACGGGTATTCAGCGCCCAGTGCTTCTCGGTGAACGCCCCACGAAGGTCGGCACCAACCGGCTTGTCCCGCTTCGACGCCACGAGCGCCATCTCGGTCTTGGCGTCCAGATCGTCGAGGTTCGAGACGAAGATCGCCTCAGGCGTGCTGGGCACCTTGGCAGCGCCGAACTCGGGCACGCCGTGGTGCGACAGGATGATGTGCTCGAGGACCATGATCGCTTCGGGCGGCATCTCGATGCCGGGCTGGTAGACCTTCTCTCGCAGCAGGATCACGCCGTCGACGATGTGGCCGACCAGCAGGCCGCGCTCGGTGTAGTCGAACGCGCGGTCGTACATGAGCTCACGCGTCTTGGCCATGTCGTGGAGCAGCAACCCCAGGAGCACGAGGTCGCGATTGAGCAGCGGATACAGCGGCAGCATGCGATCGGCAAGATTACAAAGCTGCAGCGTGTGCTCGAGCAAACCGCCCAAGTAGGCGTGGTGCAGGACCTTGGCCGCAGGCGCGGAGCGGAACGCGGACATCAACGCGTCATCGTCGAAGAACGCCTTGGCAAGCCGACCCGCGGCGGGGTGCGTGAGCGACTCGAAGAGCGTGCGCAGCTCCTGGAACATCTCCTCTGGGTTGCGCTTGGAGGCCGGCAGCAGCTCGCGGATCATCTCCTCGTACTGATCGAACGGATCGATCGACTGGATGATGATCTGCATTTTTTTTTTTTATGATTGTGCGACGCCCTCGATCCACACGAACCCCTCGGCGGGCAGGCGATTGAACATCACCTCATCGATCGACCACATGCGAGCGGGGGCCGTACCGGAGCGATCGGACAGCAGGCACCGCAGGTACAGCTTGTCGGTGCGTGTCTTGCCGAGCTGGGCATTGATGATGGCGAACGGGCCGCTGACGTGCTCCCCCTCGCCGAGGTCGGTGATGAGCGTTCGATTGGAGGTCGCAGCCATGCATGGGCCTTTCGGTGGTCTTGGGGGCGCGCCCGTTAGTGTACGTGCCCGGGCACCGGACCATGATCGGCCCGGATCACCGATCGGATGCCGCCGCGGCCCTTCCAGTCGGTGGTCACGCGCATCCAGGTGGGCTCCATGAGCGCAGCAAGGTCATCGCGGATCTTGTTGGTCACCGCTTCGTAAAAAATGCCCTCGTCGCGGAACGACTGGAAGTACATCTTCAGGCTCTTGAGCTCGACGCACTGCCCTCCGGCGTTCGCGGGCTTGGGCTCATACACAACTCGGACCTCACCAAAATCGGGATGGCCAGTCTTTGGGCACAGCGAGGTGAACTCCTCGGCCACGTGCTCGATCATGAACGGCGTGTCGACCGGCGTCTCGAACGTCTCTAGCAGGCTTGCGTCGGGCATCGCCTGTCATAGACCGCACATCGGGACCGATCAAGCCCGTACAGGCCCTAGGACCGGAGCTTTGGCGGTCCGTAAGGCGTCGGTCGCGCGATGGGCGTCGATGGCCAACAGCGACGGGCCGATGCTCGGGAATCATGAGTGAGACGCTTGCACCACCGGCGGCCTGGAAGCTCGAGACCGAACGCCGAAACCTCGGCCGGCTCGAGGTCCGACACCTGCGCACGAGGCTCGGTCGCGTGGTTGATATCGGGCCAGGCGGCATGCGCCTGCGCGGCGTGCCGTGGCCGGCACTAGATACCTATGGGGCGTTCGAGGTCGAGCTGCACGGCATGCCCGAAGTACTGCCGCTCAAGGTCACGGTGGCGTGGTCGACGCGGCCCGGCGTGCTCACTCGCGAGATCGGGCTGGCGTTTGTCGATCTGAGCGAGCATGCAGAACACGCGCTCGCGGGCCTTTTCGCCGCGTGCCGAGACGTGCACACGAAGCGAGCGGGCTAGGCCGCGAGCCGTCTTGAGCCCTCACGCGAACCAGCGACGCGCCCACAGCCCAACATTGATCATGGGCCAGGCAAGCGACCAGTGCTGGTGTGGTGCGCTACGCACCAACTCCCACGCCTCGCGGCTGAACAGCTCGTCGATGAGCGGTTCACCATCGAGGTCGGCGAATAGCGGCGCGAGCCAATCCTGGAACGGCAGCGGGAAGCTTGCCTTCGGGCGAGCGCGGATCTTGTCGGGAACGATGCCGTCGAACGAATCGCGCAGGGCGATCTTCGTGCCCTCGTGCGGTGGCAGCGAGCCGTCGAACTTGCGATCCATCGGCAGGCGATCGGCCAGCGAGGCCACGATACGGTCGGCGAACGGTGTGCGTCCTTCCACACCCGATTGCGAGAGTGCGCTGTCGACGCGTTGCAACAGGCCCGTGAGGTTGATGCGACGGACCAGACGCATGTGCCCGCGCATGGCCTCGTCCGCCGGCGAAACCGATGGTCCGGGGCGGCCGAGTTCCTGCTCGTACGCGTGGCGGTAGGCGTCGGCGAGCCACTGTGAGAAGTCGCCGAGCCGCGCGAGCTTCGGGCTGAGCAGCTTGGGCATCGCCGGTGGGGGAACCCACGCGTGCCCGACCAGGAAGTCGATGGCAGGGTCGTTGCCGTCGCTCTCGATGTATGCGGCCGCGCGCGTCAACGGGGCGTGGTAGCCGCCGAAGAGTTCGTCGGCGCCCTCACCTGTGAGCGCGACCTTGCAGCCTCCGGCCCTGATCGCGCAGCCAAGGGCATGGATCGCCGTCTCGTTGGGCGTGCTGACCGGCTGGCCCGTTCGCTCGATGAGCGTGCGGACGCCTCGCGTGAACCGAGTCTGGCTCATGCGGATTGCGTGGTGCGGCAGGCCCCATTGCGCAGCCAGTTCGCGGGCGTGGGCCAGGTCACCATCGGCCGCGTTCGATTGATCCCCTGCGCCGAACGTGGGGAGACGTATGCGATGCTCTTGGGTCAGCCCGGCGATGATGGTGCTGTCCAAGCCGCCGCTGAGGAGCACGCACACGGGCACGTCGGATCTCAGATGCCGGACGACGGAGTCTTCGAGGCATGCCCGAACATCAGTGCCAGTGTCCGCCTCGATCGGCAGGTCCCAAGACTCGCTCGAGAGTTCCGCGTTGCGCAGGTCGAGCTCTTCGACTCGGCCCGGCATCAGCATGCTCACGCCATCAAAGAGCGTTCGGCCCTCAGTCGACACGCGGATGGTCGTCAGGTATGCGGCAAGCCCGATCGGATCGATCTGCGGCGAGATCGCTGGGTGCTCGAAGATCGCCGTCACTTCGCTCGCAACGACCAATTCCGGACCACCGCCACCTGGGGGCTGGGCCAGCGCATAGTACAAGGGCTTGATGCCCAGCGGGTCTCGGGCGAGGACGAGTCTCTGCTCCTGCGTGTCGAAGGCGGCGATGGCGAACATCCCGCGGCAACGCTCGAGGCCACGCGGGCCCCAGGCGCTCAGGACTTGGCAAACCGTGGCGGTGTCGCTCTCGCAATCGGGCTCGTGCCCGGTACGCGCGAGCTCGGTGCGCAGTTCGGCATCGTTGTAAAGCTCGCCGTTGTAGACGAGGGCCCACCGGCCATCGCGCGACAGCATGGGTTGGTGGCCGGGCTCGCCGGGCGCGATGACCTCCAGCCTGCGCTGCCCAAGGAAGACCCCTGGCGCCGACCACACCCCGGCGCCATCGGGTCCTCGGTGCGCGAGCGCGTCGCGCATCTTGATCGCCTGCCGCTCGGAGACCGAGCACGGCACGCGTCCCCCTCGCGCAATTGCGACGATGCCGCACACGCGTGGGATATCGGTCGGCACGGGCGTTAAGCGTCAGCGAAGCCCAGCCAACCGAGTTCTCGCTCCTGCGCTACACCCAGACCTGGACGATCAGGTGGCAGGCCTTGCCGAGGTTGTCGCTCCACTCACCCACCTGGGTTGTCACGAGCTTGATCTCGCAGTCCTCATGGCCCTCTAGCCAATCGTTGATCTGCTGGTCGAGGTGTTTGAGCGCGTCGCCCTGCAGCTTGCAGTGGAAGCTCTTGACATGGGTGGCGCCCTGGCCCGTCATTTTCGCGTGCCGCTGCCAACCGGACTCGTCCTCGGGGGCCGAGCCCAGACTCGCAAGCGTGCGGATCTTGGGCTTGCTGTCGTTGTCGTGCTTGATTTGGTTCTGCTCGAGCATCGCCATGCTCCGAGGAATCGTCACCCGCCTGCCACGATCCCGGCTGGCCCAGATCGGCTACCCCACGCGGCCGATCGATGGGAAGCCGACCGTGGCTTCCTATCAGCGGGTCCCTTTCAGAATACCACAAGCGGGTGCGAATCCGAAGGTGATTTTATTGGAATCCAAACAAAAACAGGCCGTCTTCGATCGCCGTGCCATGAATCTCGCCGCTCAGGGAGCCCAGAGCAACGCGCACGAGCACCTCTTCGTGGCTCTCGAGCAAGATCTCGCAATCGCCGCGGGCCACGCGATCTACCCGGCCGCGGTCGCCGGAGACGGGGCCTTCGTATTCGAGGTATCGCCGGCGGTGATCGGGCAGGCGTGGCCCAGAAAAGCGCTGACAGCCAAGGCTGATGTCCTCGTCGAGCCGGAAGGTAAGGAGCGACCCGGAGTCGTCGCGCGCGAGCATCCAATCGAAGTGGTGGGAGCCATCTGGCAGGCTGTGGCGAAGCAACACGGTGGGGTGGGTGCCGGGCATGGTCGAGGGCGTGATTCACAAGGCGCACGTGGAAGTTGGGTAATCGGAGCGATTGGGGGCTGGCCGGGTAGCCAAGGCCGCGTCTGAGCGCCGATAATCCAGCCTATGCCACGGAACCAGAATATCGCGTTTCTCACCGCCCTCCTGGTGATCCTCGCCCTGCTCCCGATGTCGCTGAGCGGCTGCGCCAAGCGGGAGCGCTCGGCCGGGGAGATCCGTGAGTCGGCCAACAAGGCCTATGACCGCGGCGACTACCAGACGGCGCTCTCCGAGTGGGACGAGTACGCCCGCGTCTACCCGGTGCCGCTGGCTTCGGATCTGGGTCGAGGGAAGGCACTGCTCGCCCTCGAGCGCCCTGGTGAGGCCATCATCCCGCTGGAGCGCGTGTATCGCGACGATCCACGCGATGACGAGAAGCTGCAGTTGCTGATCAGCGCGCTATATGGAGCCGGCGAGCACGAGCGGCTGATTTCGCTGCTCCGTGATCGGACCCGCCAGCCAGGGACGGTGGAGGAGTTCCTACGCCTCGGCCAATACGCCCAGGAGATTGGCGATCCTGACGAGGCGGAGCGGGCCCTGCTCGCCGCGGCCCGGGTGGATCGGGGCCTGAGCGTGGAGCCGCAGCTCAAGCTCGCCGAGTTCTACCACGGCTTGGGGGACGAAGCGAACGCTCTGGAGCGCTACGCCATGGCCCTGTGGTTCGACTACACCAACGAGCAGATCTCCCAGCGGATCCGCACCCTGGGGGAGACTCCGGGCCGGACCTTCGTTCGGGTGCCGCGTGAGGCGGTGGAAGAGGGCATCCTCGCCCCTGACGCGGCTCCGCCGGAGCCCGAAGAGCGCGGGTAATCCCAATTTCTGACGCGTTCGGTTGCTTCACAGGATCGGATTTGTACACTTCATCCGGTTGAACGGATGAATACGGCCGAAACCCTCACGGATCTTGCTGCGGCTCTTTCGGCTCTCGCCGATGCGACGAGGCTGCGCATCGTCCGCGTGCTCGAGGCCGAGGAACTGGCGGTCGGCGAGATCGCTCAGATCGTCCAGCTTCCGCAGTCGACCGTGAGCCGCCGGCTGAAGCTGCTGGCCGAGCACGGCTGGATCCAGCGACGCGCCGTGGGCACGGCCACGCTCTACCGCTGTTTGAGCGACGACCTCCCGCCAGAACTTCGCGGTGTGTGGACGCAGGTGCGAGCTGCGGCTGAGAGCGGCGACGAGGCCGAGGCGGACCTCCGCCGGCTCCGCGCGGTGATCGCCGCTCGGAAGCCAGGATCGGCAGCGTTCTTCGGGCGGGTGGGGGCCCAGTGGGACGATGTGAGCCGTGAGCTATACGGCGAGCGGTACGCCGGCGAAGCGATCGCCTCCTTGCTGCCGCAGGGCCTTGTTGCGGCTGACATCGGCTGCGGCACGGGCGTATTCACTGAGATGCTCTCGCCGATCGCGAGCAGTGTGATCGGGATTGATCGCGAGCCGACGATGCTCGATGCGGCGCGGTCACGACTTGGTAACCCCGCCAATGTTGAGCTTCGGCAGGGTGGAGCCGAGTCGCTCCCGCTCGACGACTCGAGCGTCGACCTTGCCGTTCTCGGACTGATCTTGCACCACCTCGAGGAGCCGGTATTGGCTCTGCGTGAGGTGGCGCGGGTGCTTCGGCCCAATGGGCGGGCACTGATCGTGGACATGCTCCCGCATCAGCGTGAGGAGTTCCGGCTAGAGATGGGCCATGCATGGCCGGGTATCTCCGCCGAGCAACTCGCGGCGTGGTGCAGTGAGGCCGGACTCGAGTGGATTGGCCACCGGCCTTTGCCGAGTACTCCACAGGCGAGAGGACCAGAGGTGTTTGCCGCGACGGCGATCCGGCCGCGGCAGGAATCGATAACGAACTAATCCCGCTCGACCGCATGCACGGCCGAGCCATTGACCCAACGAACCAACACACCAGCCAAGGAATGAGGAACGAAGGCATGACGACTCTCACGACCGATGTGGCGACCACCGGCAAAGGCCAGCTGCAGTACAAGGTGAAGGACCTGAACCTCGCCGAGAGCGGCCGCAAGGAGATCCGCCTCGCCGAGGACGAGATGCCCGGCCTGATCGCGCTCCGCGAGAAGTACGGCAACAAGAAGCCGCTCGACGGCGTGAAGGTCGCCGGTAGCCTGCACATGACCGTGCAGACGGCCGTGCTCATCGAGACGCTGGTCGAGCTGGGCGCCGACGTGCGTTGGTGCTCGTGCAACATCTTCAGCACCGCCGACAACGCGGCGGCCGCGGTCGTGGTGGGTCGCCCCGAGGACGGCGGCACGCCGGATAACCCTCAGGGCACGCCCGTCTTCGCCTGGAAGGGCGAGACGCTGGCCGAGTACTGGTGGTGCACGAAGCAGATGTTGACCTGGCCCGACGGCAGCGGCCCGGATCAGATCGTCGACGATGGCGGCGACGCCACGCTGCTGCTGCTCAAGGGCATGGAGTTCGAGAAGGCCGGCAGCGTCCCGGCGTTCGACGAAGCCAAGGACCCCGAGGAGTACAAGCACATCCTCAACACGATCCGCGACACGATCGACTCGAACCCCGGCTGGTTCAGCACGGTGACCCCGGCCGTCAAGGGCGTGAGCGAGGAGACGACCACGGGCGTGCACCGCCTGTACCAGTTCGCCGAGCAGGGCCAGCTGCCCTTCCCGGCGATCAACGTCAATGACTCGGTGACCAAGAGCAAGTTCGACAACGTGTACGGCTGCCGCCACAGCCTGATCGACGGCCTGAACCGCGCGACCGACGTCATGCTCAGCGGCAAGGTTGCCGTTGTGTGCGGCTACGGCGACGTGGGCAAGGGCTGCGTGCAGAGCCTTCGCGGGCAGGGCTGCCGCGTGATCGTGACCGAGATCGACCCGATCTGCGCCCTGCAGGCGTCGATGGAGGGCCTTGAGGTCAAGACCCTCGAGGACTTCATCGAGACGGCCGACATCTTTATCACCACGACGGGCAACAAGGACATCATCACGCTCGAGCATATGAAGCGGATGAAGGACAAGGCCATCGTCGGCAACATCGGGCACTTCGACAACGAGATCCAGATGGAGAAGCTGATGCGCGACGGCGACGTCGAGCGTCGCAACATCCGCCCGCAGTACGACGAGTTCTACTTCAAGAGCCAGGACAAGAGCATCCTCGTGCTCGCCGAGGGCCGCCTGCTGAACCTGGGCTGCGCGACGGGCCACCCCAGCTTCGTCATGAGCGCGAGCTTCACGAATCAGGTGATCGCGCAGATCGAGCTGTTCGAGAACCGCGAGAACTACAACAACGAGGTCTTCGTGCTGCCCAAGCACCTGGACGAGATGGTCGCTCGCCTGCACCTGGACAAGCTGGGCGTCAAGCTCACCAAGATGAGCCAGGATCAGGCCGAGTACCTGGGCGTTCCGGTCGAGGGCCCGTACAAGCCCGAGCACTACCGTTATTGAGCTTGAGCGCTCCGTACGGCCCTCCGGGCCGACACTCGCTCCTTGCAATTTGAGTTGAAGCGAGGCCACGTGCACATTGCACGTGGTCTTTTCTTATGCTCGCGCTGCGTCGACGATGGCGGTGAAGTCCTCTGCCTTAAGCGAGGCGCCACCGATGAGTCCGCCGTCGATGTCGGGCTGGGCCATGAGCTCGGCCGCGTTGGCGGGCTTCATCGAGCCGCCGTAGATGATGCGGATGGCCTGGGCGTGCGCATCGCCAAGGATCGACACGAGGACGGTGCGGATCGCGGCATGGGCAGCCTGGGCGTCATCACTGCTAGCGGTCTTGCCGGTGCCGATGGCCCAGACGGGCTCGTAGGCGATGACGAGCTTGCCCGGGTCTCTCACTTTCAGTCCATCCAGTGCCGAGCGGAGCTGCATCTCGTTGACGGTGTCGGTCGCGCCGGTCTCGCGCTCGTCGAGCGTCTCGCCGATGCACAGCACGCCGGTCATCGACCGGCCGAGCACGGCCTTGAGCTTGGCGGCGATGCGCTCCTCGGGCTCGCGCAGGCCGTGGCGCCGCTCGCTGTGGCCGACGAGTACGGTGCTCACGCCGCACTCGGTAAGCATGTCAAGCGAGACGTCGCCGGTGAATGCCCCGTTGGCCTCGGGCGAGCAGTCCTGGGCCCCGAGCATGAGGCTGACGCCGCCGACGGTGGCGCGGATGGTCTCGAGCCAGACGTAGGGCGGGTAGACGGCCACTTGTGGACCGACTGCCTTCTCGGCCGCCGCACGCGCGACGTCGGCGGCCAGTTCGAGGGCCTGGCCCCTGGTGGTGTTCATCTTCCAGTTGCCGCCAATGAACGGAGTACGGGTCGAGGTAGGCATGGGCAACCCTACGCGGATTCGGCCGCGAAGTTCGCTCCGAGGCCCAGTGCATTGAATAGTGCTGGGTCGCGGCAGCTTTGCCTGCCATCGCGTCCGCGGATCGAAGGTCTACACACTGCAGGGAGAGCACACCATGGACATGACCGGAAACACCATCCTCATCACCGGCGGCGGCTCGGGCATCGGCCGAGGGCTGGCCGAGGCCTTCCACAAGCTTGGAAACACGGTCATCATCTCCGGGCGGTCGCGCGAGCGGCTGGAGGGCACGGTCGCGGCGAACCCGGGCATCGAGGCGATGACCCTGGATGTTGCCGATCCCGCAGACATCCAGCGATTCACGGATGAGCTGGTCACTAAGCAACCGGCCGTGAACGTCCTGATCAACAACGCGGGCATCATGGGCTGGGAGAGCTTCGATGGTGGTGGGGGTACGCAGGCCGCCGAGGACACGATCACGACGAACCTGCTCGGGCCGATCCGCCTGACCGACGCGCTGTTGCCAACGCTGCGCAAGCAGGAGAAGGCGGTGGTCATGAACGTGACCAGCGGCCTCGCGTTCGTGCCGCTGACCAACGCGCCGACGTATTCGGCGACTAAGGCCGCGCTACACTCGTACACCGAGTCGATGCGCTACCAGCTGCGGGGCTCGAACATCGAGGTCATCGAGCTGGCCCCGCCCTACGTCCAGACGCACCTCACGGGCGAGTCGCAAGCGAGCGACCCACGGGCCATGCCGCTGGACGAGTTCATCGCCGAGGCGATGCAAATCCTCGAGTCGCAGCCCGAGTCGGGCGAGGTGATCGTGAGTCACTGCGAGCCGCTGCGGTTCGCGGCCCAGCGCGGGGCGTACACGCCAACGTTCGAGGGATTGAACGAAGCGATGGCGGGCATGACGCCGTAGGACCCGAGCGGTTTACGCTCACCAACCTGCTACGGGCAGCCGGCGTCGAAGGCGTTCTGGAAGGCCAGGAAGTCGAAGATGGTGAACTCACCATCGCCGTCGAAGTCGGCACGCGGGTCGCCCGTGTCGAAGAGGTTCTGGAACTCCAGGAAGTCGAAGATGGTCAGCGCGCCATCGCCGTCGAGGTCGGCCCGGCACGGCGAGATGATCGCCACGTCGTAGACCCGCACGTCGTCGATCGTGCCCAGGAACTCGTCGTTGGGCCCGGACGTTGAGCCGCCGGTAAACCGGCCGCGGCCGCCGATGGAGAGCTCGAAGTTGTTCTGGGCCGTCGAGCCCAGGCCGGCGGGGATGGGCTCGGCCGCCTCGACGATGCCGTCGACCGCGAGGACGAGGAAGTCGCCCGAGCGCGCGGCCACGATCTCGTGGGGCTGCCCGTCGTTGACGGGAGTCACGCTCGCGAGGCCAACGCTCAGGGCGCCGTCGGCGGAGATGGCGAAGATCACGGCGCCGTCGTCGCGGCGGACCGTCATGGCCCAGCCGTCCTCGCTGCCGAGCTTCTCCTTGTTGATGACGAAGCGGCCGCCGGGTTCGCCCGGCTCGCTGTTGTCCGTGACGACGATCGCCGCGACGGAGAAGTCGCCGTCGGCCAGGTCGAAGGCGTCCTCGTCGCCGAGCGGGCGGACCTGCTCGTCCGAGACGCCGTCGAAGTTGACGGCGAACCCGCCCATGAAGGGCGTGAAGGCGATGCCCGCGCCCAGGACGCCGTCGTAGGCCGATCCGAGCGTGCCGCTATTGGCCGTGGGGTTCGAGGCGTCGTCGAAGTCGTAGTGCAGGATGGGCTCGGCCGGCTGGGCGAGCGCAGTGGCCGGCATGAGCGCGGCGGCGGCGATCAGGGCCGCGCGGGTGCGGATCTCGGGCATCTTGGGTCTCCTCTCGGCTCCAGCATACCGGAATCCGCGAGGCGGTGCAAGGGCAATCGGGTGCGCGAGCCGCTGCAACGGAAGTGCTACGGGCAGCCGGCGTCGAAGGCGTTCTGGAAGGCGAGGAAGTCGAAGAGGGTGAGGCGGCCATCGCCGTCGAAGTCGGCGGCGGGATCACCGGCGTCGAAGAGGTTTTGGAAGGCCAAGAAGTCGAACAGCGTCAGCTCGCCGTCGCCGTCAAGGTCGGCCGGGCATGGCACGCACAGGCTCTCGAACACGAAAACGCTGAAGTCGCCGAAGTCTGCGACGACGACTTCGTCGAGGCCGTTTCGGTCCAGATCCGCCGCGGCCATGCGCGCCGGGTTGCGCAACGACCCATACACCCGAGCCGGCAGGTCGAACGAGCCGGTGCCATCATTAAGGAACACGCTCACGCCTTCACGATCAGACGTAACCAAGTCGGCCGTTCCATCGCCGTTGGCATCGGTCACGGCCAGGCCACGACCCGGAAACCCCGCCTCGAACCGAATCTCACGGAGCAGGGTGCCATCTCCGGCATTCAGCAGAACCGCCACGCCGTTAACCTCGGTGGCGGCGAGGTCGGCCCATCCGTCGTCATTCAAGTCGACCGCTTGGATAACTCCGACGCCCCGGAGGATGCCGTACACCACGGGTGCTCCAAACAAGCCCCCTCCCAGGCCTGGGAGGATGAAGGCGTCGGTGTCCGCCGCAGCGATATCAAGAGTGCCATCACGATCAAAGTCGCCAAGACAGATCGCGAGCGGCCCACGGGGCACGGGGATGGCCTTGGGTGGTGCGAACACGCCGCCGCCGAGATTGATGAGCACGGTGATCGTGGCGTCGACGAAGTTGGCCACGACGACGTCGACATCCCCATCCCCGTCAATGTCACCGATGTCCAAATCTCTGGGGCTCCGGGCATTGGGGATCGAGATGGGCGCCTCGAACGTCCCATCGCCGCGATTGCGGTAGAACCCAAGGCTCTGTCCCCCGAGCGAAGTGGCGATCGCATCCAGGTCACCATCGCCATCGATGTCCACGAGTTCCACATCGTCGGGGCGATTGCCACCGGGCGGCGTGGACGAGAGCACGAACCTGCCCGCGCCATCATTGAGCAAAACTGCCGCTCTAAAGGGGTCTCCGACCGCAAAGACGTCCGGCTGCCCATCACCGTCAAGGTCGCCGATGGCGACGCCACGAGGCTCGCCATTGATGCTGTATCCCTCGCCGGGCCCATAGAGCGACGCCGGGTCGCAATCCTGGGCCACGGCGCTCGAAGCCTGGACGACGACGATCGCAACGACTGGCACGGCTATAACGCAACGACTCCAGAACATCTCGGCGCTCCTATCCGCCACAGCATACTGGACCCCTTGGCGTATGACAAGGGCATTTCGGGCTCTGCCCGCGGCCCCAGACACGCCATCCGCGGCCGCGGATGCTCCATCAGGCATCCCGGACACGATGTTCGCGTTGCCTCATGCTCGATCAGGCATGCCAGACCTTCTATTAGCGCTGCCTAATGCTCCATTAGGGGCCCCAAACCTTCCATCAGCGCTGGCTGATGCTCCATCAGGCAGCGCTGATGGAGCATCGGCGCCGGGTTCGCGGACGTGGCGCGTCGCGTGGCTCCACCGAGGCGCGAGGTTTCGGGACGCGGGTGGGCGTGCGGGCGTTCTATCTGGCGCGATCGTGCGGATTGTAAGGTCGGTCTGGCACCGTTCTTAGGTTTGTGCGGCGTGGCGCGATGCGACGGCTGTGCGGATCGTGCCGACGACGACGGTGGCGACGGATGGGCCGCCGCCGGTACGCATCGCGAAGGGCCGAGCGGCCCGAACCGAAAGGAATCCCGTTATGTCGATCGTCCCCAACAGCCGTGCGCAGTCCATCACCTGGTTCACCGACCGCCTGGCCCTCTGGCAGGCCAACGCTGCGCAGATCGGCTTAGAGGAAGCCCAGGTCACGAGCCTTACCGGACTCACGCAGACGGCCTCGAACTCGCTGCAAGACGCGAACCAGCAGCGCGCCCAGAGCAAGGCGGCGACGCTGACCTTCCACACCGACACCGACGCCATGCGCGAGCTGGGCACCAGCCTCGTCGCCACCATTAAGGCCTACGCCGAGACCACCGGCGATCCCAGTGTCTATGCGCTGGCCCAGATCCCCGAGCCAGCTGCGCCCGCGCCGACGCCCGCGCCCGGCACGCCGTATGAGTTCGTGACCGAGATCCTGCAGACCGGCGCGCTGCGCGTGCGCTTCAAGTGCGACAACCCGGGCGCGCAGGGCGGCACGGCCGGCGGCGTGAGCTACGAGGTAAGCCGCCAGGACGACGGCACGGGCGCGTTCAGCTTCGTCCTCAACGCCGGCGAGCGAGAGTTCACCGACGCGACGATCCCCGGCGGCCTGAACACCGCAACCTACCGCATCACCGCCTTCCGCAGCACCCAGCGCGGCGACGCGGCGGAGTTTAACGTGCGGTTCGGGGTTGGGAATGGTGTTGGTGGGGGTGTGGGGCAGCAGACGGCGACCGTCACCGGCGACGACACGCCGACGGACAACCTCAAGGCTGCGTGAGACGGCCACACCAGCACACCAGGACACGTCACGACGACGCGGGCGGGTGGGCCCTCCGGGATGGGGGCTCAGCCGCCCGGTTGCGTTTGCCTGGCACGCTGCTGGCGGATGTACGCGGTGAAGTCCGTCGGGCGGATGTCGTCGATGCGGTCGGGCTCGTGGCGGCGCATCATGTGGACGATCGGGGCGTCATGTGGTTCGGAGGGATGGAGTGTCCACCAGGACGCACCGATGACGGCGTCCGCCTCCTTGCCGACGAGGGGCCAGTAGGTCGTTTCGTCGTAGATGTTCCGGACGTAGCGGACCATGAGCGTCTGGGTATCGATGTAGATCGTCTCGGCCATGTGCGCGGCGCGGCGAGACTCGATCACATAGACCTCGCGATCCCGGTCGTTCCGGACGCCCCACAGCGACAAACCATCCCTCATGAAGAGCAGGTTCGAGCGCGTCTGCTCGCTCGGCCAGAGGTCGAGGCCGACCTTGCTCGCCGCGTTGGCCAGCGACTCGGCGACGTTCTTGGATGGCTTGGCCTCGAGCGAATGCAGCGAGTGGTACCGCCACGCGTCGCCTTGCGGATCGATGCCGCCGGCGAGCCAGTAGACGACCGGGGTGCCCGCGCTCGAATGGTCGATCTTCCGCTCGTCGTACCGCAGCCCCGCGCCGCGGCGCATCGAGGTTGTGAAGTACGAGCCGGAAACCGGCCACGTCGACGCCAGCGGCTGCTTGAAGCCGAAGTCGACGTACGCGTCCATGGTGGCGTAGGCGTGCACCGACGCGAGCAGGATGACCAATGGCTTGTCCTTCGGATCGATGACGGCATCGATCGGTTCGTCGCTGGCGAGGACGAGGAGCCAGGCGTAGAGCCGGAGCTCATCGGGGCGCTGGGCGTTCTCCAGTCCGCGTGCGGCGCGCGGTGCCAGGAGCGCGCGTTCCCACGGCCACATGCCGTCGGCCCAGCCGCCGCTGCGAGATCGACACCCCGAACGGCGCTCGGCCTCGGCGAATAGAGGGTTCACGCTCCGCTGTGGCACGAGCGAGAACGGCGTCTGCGGTGGTGGAATGTGCGGCGGCAGGGCCGCGATGAGCACGATGTCGGGGGCTAGCCGCCACCAGCCGTGGTCGCGCACGATCGGGTATGCGTGGCTCGCGTACGCCCCGGCGAGCGGCACGATCGCGAGCAGGGCGAGGCGCCGCCTCCGACGGGTCTTGTGCAGTTGCCTTGGCTTGCGAGCGACCGTGCCGCACTCGGGGCAGGTCGTCACGCCCCCAACGGCCGGCACGCCATCGAGCCCGTACCAGCACTTCGGGCATCGCTTGCGGCCGCGGGATCGATCCCAGAAGAGGGCCCACGCGAGACCGAGCACGCCGACGGCGAGCAGGAGCCAAGTCAGGACGGTGAAGATCCAGTCGCCCACCGGGAACGGTACCGCGGCGATGGGTGCTGGGATGCTTCGGCTAACGCTCGTCGGCTGTGGAAGCGTCGCCCGTCATCATCCACGTATCGACGCCCGCCGCGTACACGTCGTTCATCCGCGTGAGGCGATCGATAAGGATGGCCAGGCGGGGGTTGTTGAGGTCGCTGTGGCCGTCGGAGATCTCGCGGCTGACCCGGATGATCCAGAAGGGCGTGTCGTTCCACGCGTCGGGCACGCGCTCGAGCACGACCTCGCCGTCGTCGCCGACCCACGCGCGGTGGCTGATCAGGGCGTCGACGTGGCCCTCGGCACGCGTCGCGAGGTAGCGCTGGCTCGGCTGGGGGTCCTCGTGGTCGCCGCGGAAGGCGGTCATCAAACTGGAGACCGTCCGCCCCAGTGGGTAGGCGGTGCCGGTCGCTCGATCGGACTCGGAGGTGATCGAGACGATGATCGGGCCGGGCGCGGGACGTGCGCCGCCGTCGTTGTCTCGCAGCTCGAGGCGCGCCCCCGAACGCTTGAGCAGATCGACGAACTGCCACGACGCGAGCGCGTCGAGCGCGGGGTTGAGGAGCACGACGAGGTCCGCGGGCATCAACACGCCTTCCTCGCCGCCAGCTAAGAGGAGCGTCGTGAGCGAGGGGGCCAGCGTCTTGCCGACGATCATGCCGCCCATCGAGTGGCCGACGACGAAGCACTTCGAACGCGGGTTCTGGCGCGCGGTCGACATGATGCGGAACATGGCCTCACGCATGCTCAGCGAGACCAGCCGCTCGGCGGTGCGGCGGCGGTCCCAGAAGGTCAGCTGCTCCTGGAGCCAGACGCGTGACGTCGCGCCGCGCCAGCCGAAGAAGACGCCCACCACGCGATCGGGCTTCTCGTCGTCGCCGACCTGGCTGGCGGCGATGTTGGCGAGCTGGCGGCGGAAGCGCGCGAGGTCGCCGTCGGGATCCTCGGGGTCGGCGTTGTTCTTCCAGCCATGGACGAAGGGGATGACGAGCACGCCACCGGGCGACTCGGCGTTGCGCAGCTCGATGAGCGCAACCGCCGCCTCGAGCTGGTCGCGCTTCCAGAACGTGCCGTGATCGTCGAATTCGATGATGGCCAGGTCGTACTCGATGGCGCCCGCAGACTCGGTCGACTCGGTCGATGCCGCTTCGGCGGTGAGCGTCAGGATGTACTGGTCGGGCTCTTGGTTGTAGAGGCGATGCGAGACGCAGCCGGTGAGGGCCGAGAAGCACAAGGTCAGTGCGAGAGCAAAAGCAAACGACCGGACCAGAGCCATCGCGAGCCCCCTCTCCATTCGTTGTCTCGAATCGGCTTACCGATCCAGCTCGGCCGCCACCACGTTGATGCTGCCCAGGATCGCGACGACGTCGGCCAGCATGTGGCCCTCGGTCATCATGGCCATGATGGCGTAGTTCATGAAGGTCGGCGGGCGCGTGCGGGCCCGGAAGGCCCGGGGGCCGCCGTCGCTGACGATGAAGTAGCCCAGCTCGCCGTTGGCGGTCTCGTTCGCGCCGTAGGCCTCGGCGACGGGAGGCTTCCAGCCGCGGTTGCTCATGATGAGCTCGAAGTGCTGGATGAGGCCCTCGATGGAGCCGTAGACCTCGTTCTTGGGCGGCTTGACCATCTTCGAGTCGCTGAACGCGTCGAGCGGGCCGTCGGGGATGTTGTCAATCAGCTGATCGATGATCTTGACGCTCTGCTTGATCTCCTCGACGCGGACGAGCACGCGGGTGTAGACGTCGCCCTGGTCGGCAACGGGCACCTGGAAACGTACGGCCTCGGCCCCCTGGCCGTCCCAGTTGTCCTCGAAGCAGAGGTAGGGGGCGTCCTTGCGTAGGTCGCGGGCGACGCCGGCCGAGCGGGCGAGCGGGCCGGAGATGGACCAGGCGATGGCGTCTTCTTTGGAGAGGATGCCGATGCCGCGGGTGCGGTCCATGAAGATGCGGTTGCGCTCGATGAGGTTCTCGATCTCGCCGATCGCCACGAGGCAGTCGTCGTGGCAGAAGCTCTTGACCATCCGCTGGAAGGTCTCCTGGTCGGGCAGGTCCTGCATCGCGCCGCCGACGCGGGTCCAGTCGGGGTGGTACCGCTGGCCGGAGACGAAGTCCATGATGTCGTAGATCTTCTCGCGTGGGTTGAAGCCGTAGAGGAAGCCGGTGATAGCGCCAAGATCGAGCGCGGCGGCGCCAACGCACAGCAAGTGGTCCTGGATGCGTGCGAGTTCGGCCAGGATCGTTCGGAGGACCTTGCAGCGGGGCGTGATCTCGATGCCAAAGAGCGTCTCGACGGCGTGGTGCCAGGCGATGTCGTTGGCGATGGGGCTCAGGTAGTTCATGCGCGACACGATGGTCACGTATTGGTTGTAATCGAGCGTCTCGCCCAGCTTCTCGAAGCCGCTGTGGAGGTACCCGATGTGGGGTGTGCATCGGGCGACGCGTTCGCCATCCAGCTCGAGGACGAGCCGGAGCGTGGTGTGGGTCGCGGGGTGCTGGGGGCCGAAGTTGAGCGTCCAGCGATCGCCGGTGTCGGGGTGGCCGGCGAGGTAGCTCGTGGACTCGACGTCGAGGTCGTA
>ERZ1740058.129-NODE-129-length-64619-cov-20.889381_pt1 | contig 64619 bp, 51 predicted proteins | sample MGYA00581745_ERZ1740058 | MGnify/ENA primary metagenome ERZ1740058 (study PRJEB43018, sample SAMN04849742) | marine metagenome | isolation source: floating plastic debris | place: Pacific Ocean | collected 2008-08-30 | study: EMG produced TPA metagenomics... | reverse complement strand
GATCAGGCGCAAGCTCAGCCAAAGCGGATCAATTGCTTAACCAGCTTAGAAACCAGGCAGAGAACCGTTAGATAGTAAAAGGACGTTTTTTCTGTTGAGAATCCCGTTTATGTTAACAAGTCCTCAATTGGTCAATCTGTCGGTATGTATCTAGCGGGCGGTGGAGTGTGTCCACTGGTTTTGGGGGCAAGATAGCGAAGCCGCCCCGTACCTTAGCCAAAAGACTACGTTTTTTCTCTCCGGTTTAGCCTGGCTACATCCGCTTCGCTTACCCATCGCACCGTAAAGCCTCCGACAAAAAGCCGTTTCCTGTTTGGCACGGGCCGGGGCAGTCGCTGGTGAAGCACCCAAAATCATGTTTCACACTCTAAACCCCAAATCACATGAGTGCTTTAGCGATTTCCTATTCCAAGTCAGAGCAGCAGAATACGACTGCCTATAGCTTCCAGCGCACCTTTATCTTTCCCCGCCATATTGCCAAAATCAAAGTACGCTACTCGTCACGCGTTCCGGAACATTCCCGGATCAAGATCACCCAATCAGAAGATGCCGCCGATGTCTTACGTGCCAAATGGGACGAAGGCAAGATTGAGCATGTGGAGGAATTCAAAACCATCCTGCTCAACCGGGCGAATCAGGTGCTAGGTGTCGCAGACATCAGCAGTGGCGGAGTATCAGGCTGCACCGCCGATCCCAAACTGATCTATCAGATTGCCCTGGTATCGAACGCTTCAGGGGTCATTATCTCGCACAATCACCCATCGGGGAATCTCAAACCCAGCCAGGCCGATATAGATCTGACCAGGAAGCTCAAGGAGGGCGGAAAGTTTCTGGATTGCCCGGTGCTGGATCATGTGATTCTTACCAAATCCAGCTATTACAGCTTCGCCGATAATGGCATTCTCTAGACATTATTTTTGGGGGGCAACCCCCTTTTTCTTTTCCTGTTTTATTCACCTGTAAATCATCCCTATCATGACATTATTCACCCAAGAAATAATCGATCAACTTAAGGCTCAATATGATAAGGCCGGTGATCTGGCCGTTCAGCAAGTCGTCTGCAAAATCTTTAATCCGTATGGCATCGGTACCTGGTACTGCATCAATATGGCCGATGACGAAGATTACATCTGGTGTTTTGCCAACATGTACGAAGTAGAAGTCGGCAGTGTACTAAGGAGCGAACTGGAATCCATTACCATGGGCGAACACTGAATGCAGCTAGAACGCGACCTGCACTTTGATCCGATCAATGCTCAGGAAGCCTACAAACGGCTGCTGAAGGGGGAGCATTTGTAATCAAGGGCAATCCGTCCCTTTCCTTCTCCACACCAGCCTGGTGATTGTCTGAGCTGGTGTGTTGTGCTAGTCTGACCTCAACCCATTGCTATTCTTGAATAGCTGTAAATAGAATCTGTTGTACAACGTTTTAAACTAGAATTTCATGGAATATCTTATGAGTGTGAGAGCATAAAAAACCGTGGGGCATCTGTGCTAATCTGGTATTCTGACCAGTAGGTTTTGAGATCGAAATCCTGTGAAATACATCTAGTCAATAAAGGATATTGTAATGACGATTTTCTTTTGCCCCATAGTTTTTTATGGTTCCCATAGTATCACCGTCAATGACATTTTCTACGATTACGGATTGTCTGACTGAATCTTCACTCGTAACCGGGGCTTCAGCATTTGTTTGAACAATTTGCATGAAGAATGCAATTCCACAAATCAAGATACATTTAAACGAATGTGACAGGACAGCCCTCTGTTAGTTTTTCTCAGAGTATATAGTTAATTCGAACACGCAACAAACATATAGCATTGCGAGCTGTAAGGAACTTTCGGGTAGCTTTCTTTTCGCATGGTGATCAGGTGCCCTATCCGGCAATCCAATAAGTCAAACTGGCATCGCTGTTGAAGAAATAGAGAGACAAAAAATAGCTAAAATAATAATTAAAAAATTGTACAAAAATGACCCATAATTTATGAAGAATTAACATATTGATAATATCATCGAGCTATTTTTATTTTTATCTTCTGAAAAAAATAGCGATATTATTAGTACAATTTCCAATTTTTCACCTTCAACCTATACTACTATGAAACGCTTTTTTTTCATCGTTTTCTTGTGCTTTCTTTTTATAGAATGTTCTGAAGAACAAGATGCTAGTCTTATCGAAATAGAGCAGATAGAACCCCCTGCTACTACTAACGATGTCGTAACGGATAAGGATTTAGCCATCAATGTTCTGAGAGGCTCACAATTTTATAGTCAAATTCATTCCAGCTACAAAAATCAACTGGATTTTTCCAGAGCTAGTTATCGCTTCTCTCGTGATGAAGGTGTAGGTGAACTCGTCATTCCTATAGGCATTGGGAATCAAAATTTTAGTTCTGTCTTAAGTGTTGCTATCCCTGGCGGACATCATTATTGGCAACTCAACAGTAGCTGCCGAAATTTATTTGCGCGGTATTTTACCGGTGCCGTTATTTCATTTAACAGTGCGAGTATTCCATTTCCTACCTCAACGTCCATTGGCTTACCGCAAAGAGAACTTGTCAGAACCATGTACGTTTATAACCCTCATAATAAACAGAAGATAATTGAAGCACTTTACTACAAGGATAAACTGACTGGAGCATATCACAGTAGTGTTGTTGTAAATGGCTCAGGAGAAATGCCACGATGGGACTTGGAATGTCCTAATTTCAAATGGACGAATGTTCGTGATTGCTTCACAGAAAATGTTCGAAGAGTCCATTTTGGTGCATTAGTAATTGCAACATTTATTCGTCCTGATTGGGTGGTGCTTGGACTTCTCACGCAAGGTTTTATATGTGGTGTACGAGAATGTGTGAACGATATGGCTGATTTAAATTACTGCCTGAATCAGCTTGAACAATTTTATGATTAAATTCCAGAATCATTATGTCAGAAAATCAGATAATCATTCATCGGAAAAAAGAACTGTGGGACCCTAGAAACTTCAAAGTTTTTATAGATGGTGAGTGTATAGGCATTGTAAAGAATGGTGAAACGCAGACGTTTTCTGTGGATAGTGGACGGCATGTTGTGAACATTAAACAAGTCACTCTGTATACTGGAAGTAAGGACTACTATATTCCAGTGAACTCTAGCTATCCTGTTTTTTTAGATGTTTCCCTCAGCTTTATCAGTATCCTTGCTCACGCAATAGCAATCGGTGTGATGCTTGGGTTTGCTATCGATGCCTATACATCCTTATTTGCGGGTACCGTATTTATGTGCTTATTACTAGCTGTGCTGTTTTGTACGATATTATTTATTGCTTTTTCAAATCGCTTCATCAACATTCGTGCGACAGCGCGTTCAGTCCGCGTGTCGGTAAATTAGCAGTAATAAACGACTTAGTAGGGGGTGATTTCCCCCTACTCTTGCTCTATCACAACAATGATTCGGGCGTCTTTGTAATGAGATATAGGATTTGATATTCTAATAGCATGTGGTCAGGAATGGGCGCGATGCTTTCTACTTGACAAAAATATTCCCAAAAGCAGTTCTGATTTTTTGTTAGATAATATTTCTTATGTTAAGTAAAAGGATAATAACCCTACTTCATGACCTACCATAACGTATTTATCGAGTAGTGTTTAAACTGAGGATCACTGGTAATTGCAATTAAATTCTCTGTTTGCGCCTGGCTGATAATGAGCCGATCAAACGGATCGCGATGATTATCCACATAAGCTAATTCTTCCAGCGTTTTCAGATGTTCAACAGTAAGGTTTAGAAAGTTAAAGCCACTAGCTTCGGTTTGAGTAATAATATCATCCAGTGTAGGGGTAAAATCGAGTTTGCCAATCCCGCGTTTAATGGCAATTTCCCAAAGGCTGACAATGGTTACTGTAATTTCATTGTCTTCATGGTCTATCGCATTTCGTGCCTGTTTTGACAGCCTTGAATCATCCTCTAACGACCAGATTACCGCTTGGGTATCAAGCAAATACTTCATGAATGGGATTGCTCATCAGGCATGTAGTCTTTGAAATCGTCCAACGGCTCATTAAAGTCATCAGCCATATATACCAGGGAGCCTTTCATGCTACCAATAAACCGCTTTTTCTTGGGTTTTGCGGCATTATCATCCATTTCTAGTACAGCATATAACATATCATGAAGCTGCTGTAGCTCACTTTCATCCATTGAAGGAAGCTTCTGCATCAAATAAGGCAGTTTCTGTTTAATATCCTGACGTAGTTCTAATTCTGTCATAACTGTATTATAGGCGAAATTCACCTTCTTTTCAAATCGAATACGTCAATTTGACAGATTAGGTTATTTCCTCACCTGTTGTAAGGCCATTGATGGCCAGCGCACAAGTGGAGTCCCTGCGTTTTGTGGCCAAGTTAGCGGTGTGGCTCGGACATCCACAAGAGACTTCTATATAACTCAAGCTACTTGCTGCTTCAAGTCCGAGAGCCTTCGTTCCAGATAAGCAATCTTCGCTTGTTTGTATCGCCGCTGATAGTCATCCAGGTTAACTGGTATGAACGGCTGCTTATATTTGACCATCTTGTAATAGATAGTAGCGATTTTGTGCGCGGTTGCTACAATGGCGTAGCTATTTCCCCCTTTCGCTTTCATTCTACGGAAGTAGTCACCTAACCAGTTGTTACTTCGTTGTACCGCATTCGCTGCATGTCGAAAAGCCTGGCTAGCTGGGTTTGGCTTTTTCTTCATCAACATACTACTAATGAGTTTGCCGCCGGAAATTTTATTATTTGGACACAGATTGAGCCAAGAGACAAAGTGCTTCTCGGTTTCCCACTTACTCATGTCTGTACCTGTTTCAGAAAGTATCTCTAATGCCGAGATGTCACTGATGCCATATATTTCAGTGGTATCCACTCCCAAAATTAATTTCATGTAGCTGGATGTATCAAACTTTGGTTTGTTTTTGTTGGCCTGCTTTTTCTTGACCACCTTTTCTATGGCAGCTTCCGGGAATACCTCCGTTTGAAATTGCGCTAATGTACGTTCTATCTCAGCATCACAGACTGTTATCTGTTCTTTGTAAAACCGGAAGCCGATATAGCATTGCTCTAGCAAGAATAGTTGCTCATCCCGCCAGTTGCCTTCTAACGATTTAATAATAGTTTGATGATCCGCTTTGATATTACTTTCTAGCAGGGGAATGAATTTGACTGCTTCTCTTTCCCCGGCAATAATGGCTTCTATGATTCTAGTACCTGTTTTTCCAGTAATATCTCGTATCACGGTGTGCACCTTGATGTTCATCATTTCTAAGCACTTCTGCATCCGCAACACAAAGCGGCTACTATCTTCAGTAAGTGTCTTGCGGTAGCGCACTAAGGTTCGTAGGCTTTCTTGTTCATCGTAGGGTAGGTAGCTACTTTTGAGCAACCCGCAGCTATGCAATTTTTGAATCCATAGCGCATCATCTTCGTCATTCTTTCGGCCGCTTACATTTCGTACTTGTTTAGCATTAACCAAATAAACTTCAAAACCTGACTGGATGAGTAGTCCAAACAGTGGCTTCCAATAGATACCGGTGCTTTCCATCGCAACGGTATCTACTTCGCATTGATGCAGCCAAGTGACAATTTCATGCAAATCACAGGTCATCGTACCGAAAGTCTGAACTTGCAGCTCGTCTCTACCATCAGGGACAGCTACTGCGTGAAGCGTGTCACCCACATCAATACCCGCAGCATTTGGGTTGACCAGAGGCATGTTCACAATGCTAGGTTTTTTAGCTCTTGTCCGTTTCATAATTAATAGGGTTAGTAAATAAAACCCCTGCCTACAATCCTATGTGATTTTATTCTTCCATGCGGGCTCTCACGCCCAATCGGTAACCTAAGGGGATCGTAGAACCACACTACGACCTGAGCTAAGTGCCCATTGTCTCTTTTGGCTTCGCTGCAAGGGGATACATAAGATACCAAAAAAATAAGAACATTAAGTCATTTTTCAGGGACATCAATCTCATTAAAGACTCTTAGTAGAGAAGGTACATACTGCTCAAAGCTGGCATATTGGCTACGATGCTCTTCGTATATTTTTATGTTTTCTTCTAGCGGTGGGATATAAATAAATTTTCTCTCTTCCACATAATCTTGGCGTAATCGTTCAGCCGTTTCGTCAGCATTCATTGCGTAAGCAATACGGATTTCACCTAATCGGACAATATGTTCCGTCAGGCATTGGTTCCAGTTTCTGTACCCTTGTCTTTTCATTTCTTCCTGAATGGGCTGAAACAAATGCTTATTCTGATCAATAATTTCTTTGTTTTCAGGTGTTGCCAAGGTAGGATTGACAAACGAATGACCAAATTCATGCACAGATAATTCGTGGATCTTCTTCGCATCATGGTAGCCATAGCCAAATTCGCTTGAATCATTGGTCAAGACAATGGGACCAAAGACATTGAAAACGGCTAACCCTTCAGGTGTTTTTACGCGGGGGCCAATCGCTGCACTTCGATACATCATTGGTGAGGGGATCAGTGTATATGAATGTTGCTCCGTACCATAGTATCGCTCCATCGTAGGAATAAAATCAGAGGAAGGTAGGTTGGCTTTTACTTCTTGAAGTACTTTTTGATAGTAGCGTTGGTTTACTTCCATGAATTTTTCTACATGAGCTTGCTCATAGAAATCATTTAAGGCCTGAATAAATTCTTCTATCGTTTCCTTCCCCTCTTCTACGTCTTTATTTTTTGAGGCGGCTCGATACAGCGTACTATCCAATTCATGCACTATCTCGGCTTGAGGCACCGACGAAGCATGTAAGGCGATAAACATCAACTTATCTAACCAAAATCCCTGTTTTACAAATTCCTCTACCATCTTCACCGCTTGATGATCTTTATGGGGGTAAAAGTGTTGCTGCGCCTGGGTTCTGAAGGGTTCATAATAATCTTTAGGAAACGACGAGAACCCGTTCTTAGCCAGCCCAAAGCAAATGCCAATGCTTTCTACATTCTGGTTAATTTCAACGTGGATAGGTTTTGGATCACTAGTGGAACCCAGGTTTACTAAGAGTGCGGTGAGCAGAGCTGCGAACTTCATGTAAATGTTTTTAGTAGTATTGATCATCAATATACTAATTCTTGTTCAGTGTGGCATATGTCGCGAATTCTATGCAAAGATGTTGTATATTGAAGCTGCTTCCCTTACGAGATGAAAAAATCACTGAAGTATATTTTGATCTTTCTTTTTACTTTGGCTGCAACAAGCATCAGTTTCGGGCAGGACACATCATTTGAAGGGATGGTCTCTACTAAAATGACAGATTGGCAAAGCACCAATAAGAAAGACTACTTTAGTGCCAGCTATAATAGTTTTAAGGGCACGATCCGAGGTGTTGCTTTTGATGCTAAAAAAGGAAGTACACTTTCTTACGAATATGCGTGCGAAATGGATTCCGGCCAAGTGCATCTTCTGCTAGTTCGTTCCAATGATCAAATCATCTGGGATCATATCCTTACTCCCTCTAATTCTATCGATCAAACCAGAACCTTTTCCGTACCACTCAAGGCCAGCGATCAATATAGAATAGTGATCGCCGGAAATAGCATGAGAGGCAATTGGGAAGTCCGCCGTATTGATAGGTCTGAAGAATAGTTTGGGGGCATCATTCTAATAAACTTAAGCTGACTGGTTGCCTTTGAAATACCCGTGTTAAACAATTTGGTGTGATTACCACGCCGAAATCTCCTTCTTCTGCTCTCCCTAGTGCCAGGGCGGAATGTAGAGTTATTATAGCGGAAACATTGGTTTTCCAATATATACACTACGGAATAAACCGCTCCGTTGCTCTTCGCTATTTATTCCGTTTCCTCTTGTTCCAGTCCGCCCCAACCGCTGGTGCTGCCCCAAAATCATGTTCCACCTAACCCACCATTCCTATGGATCATTCCTTCTTTTTTTGTCATTGGGGTCTGCGACCCCCTCACTGGTCAAGATAACCTGCCAGGCAGGTTGAAGCGTGTCCCCTACTCTCGCTACGCTGCGAGCTGGGCGATTCCCCTCACTTCATCCTGATCTTGACCATTTCCCCCGCTCATTGCCGCAAGGCTAGCCAGGGTTGATTGCTTTCAACCCTGTTTTCTAACCCTTTAAAGGACATACATCATGAATCAGACACTTCTTAATGATTTTACCAAGACGATAAAACCTTTAGCTAGACGCTACGACATACATCGGCTGTTTGATGACTTACTGACAATGGTGATATGTAGCTATCACCAGATCAATATCCAATCGCAGCTTCAGCAGCAAGATAAGGCCAATGAAGCACTGTATCTTGAAGCGATTGGACGCTATGAAAAAGACGAGCTATCGAGCTTTGCCAAGCTTGCTGCTTTTATACAAAGTAACGTACTATCTGCCCCCTACTCGGATTTGCTCGGTGAATTCTTCATGCAGGAAATCGGCCGAGGGCATAATGGGCAGTATTTCACCCCTACCCCCATTTGTGAGATGATGGCTAGAATGCAGATCAGTGACGTTGAAGCCACCGGGTTACGGGTCGCTGATCCCGCTTGTGGTTCCGGACGGATTCTACTTTCAGTGGCTAAACTACAACCTGCTAATTTCTTCTACGGTGCGGATGTAAGCCAGACCTGCGCGAAGATGGCTGTGCTCAATTTCTTCTTCAATGGCTTGCGGGGTGAATTATCCTGGATGAATAGCCTTTCTAATGAGTGGTTCGGGGGCTGGCGAATAAATATGAACGGTTTAGGCATCGTGCCACTAGAGAATAAAGATCAATCCGAGATTGTCCTACAGCTTCCGAAAAGCAAGGCAGCGCTATCGACAAATACCATCGATAACGAGCAGCCACCAATACACCAGCTCACCCTCTTTTGACATAGCATATAAAGTTTTGCTTTTAGTTTGCATAGGTTGTTAAGTTTTATCTTATTTAACAATGGTCAATCTATCATATAGGACAGAGTATGGTGCATACTATCATGGAAAAATTGAGGATGCTTTAGAAAGTTCTGTATTTTCCAACTTAAAAGGTAGAGTAAATTTAATTCTAACCTCACCCCCATTCCCATTAAACAGGAAAAAAAAGTATGGCAATTTAGAAGGTGAGGAATATCTAAATTGGTTCTCGAGTTTAGCAAACAAATTCAAGAATCTAATAGCTGATGATGGTTCTATTATTATTGAGCTGGGAAACTCTTGGAACAAAGGAGAACCAGCTATGTCTATACTTTCCTTAAAAGCACTCATGCAATTTTTGGAAGGAGGGAATTATAAATTATGTCAACAATTTGTTTGGTACAATACTGCCAAATTGCCAAGCCCCGCACAATGGGTGAATGTTAAGAGGTGTAGAGTTAAAGATTCTTATACCAACATATGGTGGATGGCCAAGAATGCTTACCCTAGAGCTGATAATAGAAAGATTTTGGTACCCTATAGCTCATCAATGAATAAGCTTCTAAAAAATCAAAGATATAACGCAGGAACAAGACCTTCCGAACATAATATTGGGGATAAATCATTTCTAAAAGATAATAAGGGTGCTATTCCTTCAAACGTTATTGTGTCGGCAAATACTGAATCTAATTCAGACTACTTAAAATATTGTAAAGCGAATCAAATTGCTCTTCATCCAGCAAGAATGCCTAAAAGTATAGTAGAATATTTTATCAATTTTCTCACGGAACCTGGAGATATTGTACTTGATCCTTTTGGTGGCAGCAATACGACAGGGGAAGTTGCGGAATCTCTTAATAGAAATTGGATAGCTGTGGAAGCAAACCTAGAATACATAAGGGGATCAGTAGGTAGGTTTCAGAATTCCATAACTGAAAACTTTTTGAGTCCATGTCAAGAATTTTAGTCGAAGGAGAGTGGTATGATGAACTTTCCTCGGTTTCATATTACTACGAGTCTCAGTTTGAAAATATACTAATGTCTCATGTCAAGACTGTCTTTCCTGAATACTACACCCTTCCCTTTAAAAAAAGAGTCACAGATGGATATGATACTAGGAAACCGGATTTGGCTTTTATTCGAAAAGACTATAAAGAGTGGTGGGTTGTAGAGGTTGAACTTGCCAATCACAACTTCAACCATGTTGATAGTCAAGTAAGGGTCTTTAGAGGCGGAATTTATGATTCTGATGTTGTTCAGTATTTCCTTAAAAAAGATACTGAAGGTGTTCTTGAAGTTGAAAAGCTAGCTTCATTAATTCAAGAAAAACAACCTAAAGTAATGGTTGTAGTTGATGAACCTCAACCGAACTGGGTTCAAAAGTTAAGTAAGCACGATGCTATGCTCTGTGTATTCCAAATTTTCAAAAGCACCAGTGGAATAGAAATATATAGACTAAATGGCGATTATCCATATATTTTTGAGATAAAATCCCACTGTAGATATAAAGAAAACAACTTATTTGAAGTTATAAACCCAGATATTCTGAATGTATCAGATACTGAGGAAGTAGTGATACTTTACAAAAGTAAGATTAGTAAATGGAATCGCATTGATTCAACTGATGGGGTCTTTATTAAGCCATTAGGTATAAATCCATTACCTATTACCAAAGACTATGTTTTATATAAGGAGTTCGGAAATAGATACATCATTGACCTAAACTAACATGGAGAATATAGAATTTGAAATTGGTCCTCAGATTGTGGGCTCGTATAAGAGATTATCTTATACTGCTTGGTATGCATTGGCGGAATTTATAGATAACTCAACACAGGCTTATTTTAGAAATAAACTTAAACTAGATGAAGCTTTTAAACAGGAAGGTTCTTGTCTCACTATTGAAATTATCTATGACTCTAATCAACTCATTATAAAAGATAATTCTATTGGAATGAACTTTGAGGAGTTGCAGAATGCTGTGAAACTTGGGAATCCACCTGCTGATGTCTCAGGACGATCTAAGTATGGCTTAGGGCTCAAAACCGCGGCCTTTTGGCTTGGGAATTTATGGGAGGTAAAAACAAAAAAATTAGGTGAAGCAACAGAGCATAAGATCATAGTTGATGCAAAAAAGATTGTGCGAAACCAGCTAAATCTGGAGTACTCAAAGAAAGAAGCTGACTCAAGTTTGCACTATACGATTATCACTATTAAAGAATTGCAACGTTCCTTTGCAGGTCGTACAGTATGGAAAATAAAGGAATATCTACGCTCTATGTACAGACGAGATTTCACTAGCTATGGTCTTAAATTAATTTGGGCCGGTGAGGCGCTAGAATGGGATTATAAAACAGAGATTTATGATCGTTTAATTGAGAAAGATGGCCAGCTTATAAAAAGAAAGCTAAATTTTCTTGTCAATGATAAAGCTGTAAGTGGCTGGGTTGGCGTATTTGATGAAGGTAGTAGAAGAGATGCAGGTTTTACATTAATAAAAGCAGAAAGAGTAATAGTAGGGCCACCTGATGCTTACAGACCATTTACTTTGTTTCAGAACGAAAGCAATGACTTAGTAAATCAACGATTGGTTGGCGAGCTAATTATGGACGAATTTGAGGTCAGTCATACTAAAGACGAAATTCTATTTTTAAATGACGAAGAAGAAGTATTAGAAAAGAAGCTTCATGAGGAGTGCTCAGATTTGCGGGTTCTTGCCCTTAAGCACAGAAAAATTAATACTGATGATTTTTTAGAATTTAACGAGCCTAATAACTCAATATTGGCTGAGTTTCATAACGAAATAACCTCGGACGAGATCACAAACTATCTTGATACAGTCACGCTACCAGCTAAGGACACGATACAAAAAACAAACAGAATAGTTACGGAATCTATATTCCAGAAAGTTCAGCCTTCTTTAGAAATAAATATAGGTGGAGTCAAGGTAGACCTGTTCATACGAAATGATATGTCCCCTAATGATCCATATGTAATTATTGAATCGACCCTTTATAAAAGTACTGTCATTGTTATTCTAAATCAAAGGCATCCTTATTGGGACTCATTAAATTCAGATGAGAGTATTTTACATTTTATCAGACAGTGTACATACGATGGGGTTGCAGAATGGAAATCCTACTCTGTAAAAGGGGAGATTGACCCAGATACAGTAAAACTAATAAAGGATGGTCTTCTTAGGGCTAATTTTACGATCACAAATCCATTATCATAAACCCTTTATTAGTTTTTGAATTGCAGTTTTAATAGTTTGTATTGTGAGATTTTGTCTTACAAACAGGTGCACTAAAGGGAAATTTGGGGCACTCCCCTGCCCGCTCTGCTTTGCAGAACCTATATTTTTTTCTCTGCGACGAGTATGGGGATATTATGTGGAAACTGATCATTCAGTTGAATTCTAGACAATAGAATTTTTGTAAAATGGAGTGACTTAGGCTATTTAGCTTCGCTGGAGAAAAATTCAATCATCTGAGACAGGCTCTCTTCTCTAAATACTGGAATCCCTAGTTCTGTAGCATATGATACTTCCTCTTTTGACCCTTTAGAAGGTATATCGGTTTGGAGGATAATAATTGCGTCACAACATTTTAGAAAAGCCTTATCTATCATGATCCATTTTTCATATGGTTGCCAGTTGTTCATATGTAAAAAATGTGTTAAATGAGGACAGAACGGGGCAAAGCCTAATTCAATAAGTCTGTTAGCCATATCCATAGCATTCTTTACATTCTGTGCTACATCACCATTAGTGTAAGGTCCAGTAATAAAAACTTTTATCATAATCTCATTGATTAAGGTACAAATGGTGAACGAGGAATATTCCAATACATACCACTGCAAGAAATGGTGGAAAATATTGAAAGATGAATCGTTTTAATCGATAGTATTTATCACTATAATTAATTTTTCCTCGGTTCTGTAATTCTTGAGTCAGTGTTTGATGTGTTGCACTCGAAAATAAATGATCTTGCATTTGATCTTTTGTAACTTCAAAGTCTTTACTGAATTTATGTTTGAAGCCCCTAAAAGACATGAAAGTAAAAAGAAGGGAAAGGTCTATTAAGACCACCATATTATTATTTCCATCGGCTATGGCTGCCAGAAGGTATACAAAGAGGCTAAATAAGCCACACACAAACGCCTGCCAACCTTTGTTTATCAATTTTTTGCCATCTATTGAGTGGGATAGTGTATATCTGTCGGCACCATTGGCTACATACTCGAAACGTATTAGTTTGGTGCAAATGTCCCAAAGAAAGTAAAAAGCGAAGATAATAAATGACCAAAACGCTTCTGTGGACGCTTCCGGAGCTGCTAACTTATAATTTCGGGTTGTTGTCAGCATTGGTTGTTCCACGCCCTTTACTACGATGAAGTAACAGATTACTAAGAAGATATCGACCAAAAGAATTAGAAAGGACAAACTAAAGACATTGTTTACAATTAAAGTATTTCCAAATGAGTTGGATTTTTGCCACCCAATCCAACTGGAGCTAATAATGTAGGTTCCCAGGAGGAGCTGTGTAAAGAAGTATGGATACTCTGAAATTCTTAGATCGCCTGTATAGAAGTTACTTGCCTCAATACCAACTTGGCTAATGGCCAAAGCGAATAACATTCCTACAAAGCTGAATCTAAGTGTAGGTTTTTCATTCATTTACAATAGCTTCAAATTTCATGCGTCTAAAATAGAGGATTTGAAGTTAAATCCACATATTCTAGGAACGACCCTGACTAGAATGCGATTCCTGTATTTTACATATTGTAAACGAGCATTTACAAAGTATACAAGAAACGGTGATTTGGTGCATTCCCCTACCCTACTTTGCAGAAGCCATAATTTTTTCCTTTAGGCAGTACACAAACGCTGTTCACTATTCAAAGTACCCGAAATCAAGTGTGATAATCTACAATTATGTTAAGTGGCATTTGGTAAAATCATAAATATTTTACTGAACACAACCCTCCATTCGCACTCATTAAAAACTTCGTAACTTTCATCCACAAATCGAGACTATGTACAACCATACAAAAGTAGCTTTTCGAAATTTTGCCAAAAGGAAAATCTACGCAATTCTGAACGGGCTAGGATTAGCAGTCAGTATTGCTATTTCCTACCTACTCTGGTTATATGTCCAAAACCAATACTCTTACGATCATCATTTCAACCATGCTGATAGAATCTATCGTGTAGGTTTAGAATACGGGGATGAGGACAAAGTTCTTGATAGTTTTGCTGATATTCCGGTAGCCGCAACGTTAAAGACTGATTATTCGGAAGTAGAAACCGCGACTAGCCTTAATAGAATAGGTCAACAAGTAACCCTTGCTAATCAAAATAGATTTATCACATCTAGAGATGTATTCGCTAGTGATCCCTATTTCTTTGATGTGTTTGAAGCTGAATTCGTCGAGGGCAATCAAAAGACCGCCCTATTTGAACCCAACAGCATCGTCATATCCGAGAGCTACGCGCTAAGATTATTTGACAGTACTAATGTGGTCGGGAATATCATTCAATGGTCTGGTGAAAGAGCACCAGCTGATGTTGAAATAACGGGAGTTATAAAAGACCTTGACAAGCATTCGCACCTTCCATTGGAAGCATTAGTATCTTTTAGTAGCTATTATGATGAAGCTGTACTTACCGAGTGGGCGCGTCGCAAAGCGTATACGTATGTAAAACTGAACGAAACAAATGATATCGAAGGATTGAAGAGTAAAATACCCACCTTCATTGAAAAATATCTATCTAAGCGCTCTGCAAAGACTGGACAATCCGTTGGATTATCATTTCAACCGCTCACTGCTATTTACTTGGACCCAGAACGCTTATGGGAACCGTATCCACATGGTAATCGAACCAACGTACAGATCATAAGCATTATCATCTTATCGCTGCTGCTGATTGCCTGTATAAACTATGTTAATCTGGCCACTGCGCTTGGGATAGATAGAGCAAAGGAAGTAGGTATTAAGAAAACACTCGGCTCCTCTCAATTTCGGCTTTTTACCCAATTCATGCTAGAAGCAATATTGCTTGCCTTGCTAGCTGGAGTACTAGCCCTGCTGTTTTCTGCGACGCTTTTACCCTTCTATACTGACATTACAGATATTCCAATTGATCTTCCAGCAATCTTTGGTATACGAAATACTTTAACTGTTCTACTGGTTTCAATGATTATTGGATGTCTTGCTGGCATTTATCCTGCAATGTATCTATCTTCCTTAACGCCCAATATTATGCTGACGGGTAAGTTTAAAGGAAGTGATAAAGGTATATGGCTGAGAAAATCTCTTATCACTTTACAATACGTAGTTTCATCGGTTCTTATCATTGGAATACTAATAGTCAATTCCCAAACTACCTACATAACAAACAAAAATATAGGGTATGATAAAAAAAATCTTATTCAATTGGCAGTTCCTGATGACCATACCACAGTAACCAATGTCAAACCCTTTTTAAACGAAATTAGAGCTAACGCCAAAGTAAAAGGGGCCTCATTAACCGAATTTGATCTTCATACCTACAGAGAGCAAGGAGATTTACCAATAACCAATCATGAAGGGTTCACTACCAACGTCAAGCTGCAATCCTTTTGGGCAGGCCGTGATTTTATAAAAACAATAGGGGCTACTATTACAAAGGGCAGAGGATTTGGTCAATCATTTGATGAGGGTGACCGCTTCTTTCTAGTCAATGAAACGGCAGTGAAAGCATACGGGTGGGAAAACCACGAGACAGAATTACGCTGGAGTTATGTTAACAATATTGGTGAAACCATTGAATGGGAATCAATTGGCGTAGTCAGCGACTTTATTCTTGGAGCTTCTCATCAAAAGCAAAAACCAATGATTATCCTATTTGATGAAAAGTCCCGATCTTCCAGCAACATTTTTCTCTCTATTGAGAATGGTGAAATAATGAGTTCTATTAATCAGATTGAAAAGACCTGGAAGAGATTTTTTCCAAATCACTCATTCGAATTTCAATTCGTTAAAGACAATCTAAATGCCCTCTATCAGCAGGAAAAAAAGTTTCTAAGTTTTCTCTCTATACTATGTTTTGTTACCATTTTCATCACCACATTAGGTATTATTGGACTGATCTCTTTTACGACCGAAATGAAAAGGAAAGAAATAGCTATTAGAAAAGTAAATGGCGCTCATCGTAAAGCAATAATCAAACTCCTTTCTAAACAGTTTGTCTTGTTACTCTTGACTGCTAATATGCTGGCAATACCCATAGGATATTATCTTATAAATCAATGGTTAGCCAATTTTGAACAACGTATAGATCTTACTATCTGGCCATTTATATCATCCGTAGTCATTTGCCTAACTTTTACTACAATAGCATTACTCTATCATACAGTACGAGCGGCCAGAGAAAATCCTATTTACGCTTTGCAGTACGAATAATTGATTAATAATAGTAACTGATAAATTGCAAATTTATGCCTTAAATAGTTTTACCAAATCTCCCAATATTTCAATATACTTAACATAAATAGGTTTAAACAACTTTTTGAGGACAGTTTAATACTATTGCAGAGCATCCGTGATAGGGTGTTTATAGAAGCCCCCAGGCAATGCTGTAAAAATAGACAGCGGTTAAAAAATTAAGCTAAAAAAATCCGCTGTCCTATCATTCATTCTAGTATTGTATACGAAAGTTTAACTTATCCCATCGTGCAAATGATAGACTTATTCGGATACTAGCCATTTTACATCGGATACCCCCTACCCGATCCACAAATAGAGATTTTTTCCTTTGGCGAGTACACTTTCTTAGTTCACCAATCAATGTGCACCAATGTCACGCACAAGCCGATTTTTGATACCGATTTGTCACCGTGTTGCTGCTAGGTGACGGCGAGAAAAATAAGGTACGATAAGTCAAGGTTATCGTGCTTTATTGATGAGAGAATTACCCCTCCCCCAACCGATTCTGGTTACACATCAAACTATTCTACATGATGTAAACGCGCTTTCTAAGCTTATAAATAACCGATGAGTGTTGGTGTTTAATTGCCTTCGAATAAAGTTGTACACGACACTTACGCTTGTAAGTGTTATGTACAACCCCTTAAAATCACCTCAGACCATGTATAGAATCTACTACCGCGTTTCCACTAAACAGCAAGGCGACTCCGGCTTAGGATTAGAAGCCCAGAAAACGATTGTTCATCACTACATCTCATCTGAGCTGATTAGCGAAGTCTATACGGAAGTGGCTTCGGCCAAATCGGTTCATCGTCGGCCTATCCTACAACGGGCTATTCAAGATTGCTTACAGATGGGAGAAACGCTTGTCGTAGCGAAGCTGGATTGGTTATCCCGAAAGACAGAAGATGCGCTCGCGGTGTATAGTCAATTGGAAGGAAGGCTTATCAGTTGTGATATTCCTAACCTAGACAAATTTACACTTACACTGTTTATGGCCATCGCCGATCGGGAACGGGAGCTAATCAGTTTGCGTACCAAAGCGGCGTTGGCGGAACGGAAGAAGGTGACAGGTGAATGGCGAAAGCCCGGAGAGGGATTTACTGATAGTGGCCGACTGGCGCAAGCGGTGGCGACGAACCAAGAGAAAGCGGAGCGAAATCCGAATAACCGTCGGGCGGCTTCGTTAATCTGTTCGCTACGGGAAGCAGGGAAGAGTTGGCGGGAGATTGTGAGAGAGCTAAATGGGAGTGGGTTTCAGGCACCGAGAGGGGGATCTTTTAGCTCTGTTCAAGTAAGGAGGATTTATAAGCAGTTTTGTTAACAACTGACTTTTTTTAATTCTTGGGTAAGAAGACTTGAACTTATCAAAGCACCAAGAATATCAAATTAACTGTCTTATTAAAATGGGTGATTGAGTATTAAAATCTTATATTGGAGATAACTTATCATAAATATATCTAATCAAAATTATGGACTGGTTAAAGGTCTTTCCTGAATGGATTTTAGCCGCAGCTTTTTCTGTTCTCGTTATTCTAATAGTGGTTTCACTTATACGTGGAAAACCGTTTATTATACATGGACAACCGTGGGGGTTTAATAATCCAAAAGCAACCACCCAAAATGATAGTAGTAGTCAAAAAGGGATTAGCTGGTTAGTAGCTACACCTTGGTGGATGTTCTCTATTGCTTTTTTAGGTATCTTTGGACTAGTCTTATTTTCCCTGACCCAGGGAAGACCTATTTATATTCATGGTAAGTGCTGGGGGGTTAATTATCCTCAACCAATTGATACCCTAAATGATGTGCCAATAGGAACAATTTTAGCGTTTTCAGGCAGCCACGAAGAATTGAAAAATATGAAAGATTGGAGATTATGTAATGGTGACCCAATATCCAGGACAGAATTTGGAAGTTTGTTTAAAGTTATTCAGACCATGTGGGGAAAAGGAGATGGTATCAACACATTTAATTTACCTGATTTAAGGGGGCGTTTTTTAAGAGGAGTAGATCATGGAGCAGATAATAATCCAGATTCTCAAGGAGATGTCGGAACTTCCCAAGACTGGGCACTTGTAGATCATTCTCATCATATGAATAGGATTGCCGATAATACTCAGTCGGGAGGTGATTCAATATATGGTTATAGTTATCAATATGTTGCACTCTCAAATGTTTCTTCTGAACCGGCAAGTACTGATCAGGAAAAGCTACCTGATAGACTAGGTAAGAAAAATATTACTAAAGTTCGTAATGGTCCGAAATTAGAATATGGCCAGGAAATAAGACCAGTTAATTCATTTGTCAATTGGATAATCAAAGTTAAATAAGCGGGTTTATGTGAACAAGTACTGACCGTAAACACAGTTTTATACTCTAGGCGTTGCTAATTTGATAATAGCACAGACGCTGCTCAAGATATAGGTAGGAACAATATCTGTGTGTGTTTTCACTCTAAGGATTTTCTACAGCTTTAGCAAGATCATTTAACGTTTATGTTATGAATCTTGAGGGATGTATTCTAATATATCTCCAGGTTGACATTCCAATATTTCACATATGCTATCTAAGGTGTTGAATCGAATACCTTTCACTTTACCAGTTTTCAGTAAAGAAAGGTTCGTCTCAGATATGCCAATAATCTCCGCTACTTCTTTTAGCTTCATTTTACGTTTTGCCAGCATTACGTCTAAATTCACCACTATACTCATACCACAGAATCCCTATCCTCTTGTAAGAGTTGCCCTTCTTTAAATATTTCACTGAGCCCCAGACTGACGAGAGCTAAAGCCACCCAAACTATCGGCAACCCTATTTCTAAGCCAATCCCCTTTTGTCCTTCATCAATGAAATTAAAGATTCCTATTATGAAGATTGCTAAGGCATATTTGGCTATTTGTCTGAAATGCAACTTATTTTGACTATAGAAAGTCTTATATTCTTTAACTGATTTCCAAATTTTAATCCCTTCATGTTGAATTAATATAAGAAAGATCATGAGAGCAGAAAAGTGCAAGATCATCCAGGCTTTTATTAATCCACTAACCTCAGAGAGGGAAATACTATTTGAGGTGCTCGTGCATTCAGGACAATAATCAAAGTTAAAACTCAACGTATTTCCGTCATTCAGAATTTGAAAATTAGAATAAAGTGCCGGAGAAATGATTGAATGGCCTATTGTAAGAACAAATACTGTCAATAGAACTATAAAAAACCAAAAAGAGAATTTGCTGATTGCTAATGTAGCCTGAATTATTTTATTTCTTTTCATGAGCGTTAAATTTTATTTAATTAAAAGATAAGAAAATTTATGTAAAACATAAATTTATTTTCACTAAATTGTAAATTCAAATTATGGAATGTAAATAATATTACAGTACATAGGTAGGAGCAATATCACGCGAATATGGGAGTTACCTATAAATGAGGGGTTCATCCATTATATTCATAAAAAAACCGATAGCTCGTTCTACCGGTCTTTTTCCTGCATTCCAATATGTGTGTGGATTGACTTACAATTCTACGTAGCAAACCTATAGGTCTAACATTACCCGTACATCACTAAGTCGTTAAATTTGGATGAACTTTTCTCTATCGTTCTAATTCAGCCCCCCTACCCCATCGTCAATCGTCAATCTTCGTTCTTTTTCCTTTTGGGGGTCAACTTACTCAGTTCACTATTCTACGTCATGTAATGAGACAACATCTCTACGTTATGGTACTTGCTTACCGCGTTGTTGCGGAGAGATCACTTTGACTGTTATTAGTTCCTATAACGTTGACTTATGAGTACCAATTATTAAAAATCAGCATAATAAGTATATGCTACGGATACTTTCATCTCTTTATGTATAGTAACCGGTATACGCATCAACGAGTAAGAATACCAATCGTATACCGAGTTTTGAGACAATGGAAGAGTTCGAGCACTCACTATAACTCTATCCGGCACTATGGCATTATGAGTTTTTTAGCTCAATTATAGAAAGTAAAAAAGCGCATTTTTATCGTATCCTCTCAAGTAAATGACTCAACTATGTAGGTAAAGTACCATGGTATTTTTGATTTTTCTCTACCTGTTCCCCTGCAAAGCCCTTAATTGGAGTACTGGACAAACCGATAACCCTGTGAACGATACGGTCGTTTTGAGAACGCTTCTCGATTGTGAGTGATGGTGTAACCTAGCTGGTTATCATACTGGTGCTTTGCCGCCATTTCCAGTATTATCTTTTGCTCAAATTGAAGCCAAGAACATTCGTGGATAAAGCGGTCGCACAATAGAAAAAAAGTGTTGGGAAAGACATCATCCAAGTTATTATACAAGAGCTGTAGTAGCCCTAATGTTTTGCTTTTTGATAGAAAAATCATCAATTTCCGATACTGGGCTTTTATCAGTATTTACCTGAAACGTGGTTCCATATGTATGGCGCTACAACATCAATAATGGAAACAGCATAGCAGTTCAAAGTAGCGTATTTTTACTCTCCTAAAGGCCACTAACATGAAGAAGCCGAGCATTTATTGTTGAATCATGAGAGATTTACTATTTTGAGTTCATATCCCTAAAAATAGGTATAGTCAAAATGGCCATTTGTAGGGTTGTTTACCCGTTTTTTCTTTTGCTACTTTGTCAAAGTCATTAAGACCTATTCAGCTACAAGAAGTATTATTGTTTAACACACAACGTAACACATCATGCAAAATCAGAACGAATTCCGCTTATTCAAACCACACCTTTACATTAAGATTGTAGAAAAAAATCCGATAGTCTCCCAAAACAAATATAAACTAAGCATTCTTATTCCAACCGGAAAAGAGAAATATCGATGTAATTTGAATGATAGTGAATCTATTAGAAAATCAGATCATCAAAGGCTACCTAATCATCCCAAGCCAGAAATGGAAAAACCAATTTTAGTTACGTTAACCTATCAGGATGATGTCGCTGATGAGCAATACCTGTGTATTGAAAAAGAATACCCCAAAGAAAATGCTGATAAGATTTTCGTAAAAACAACAGTATTGCATAAACTAGGGCCGGATCATCACCAAGGAGGAGAAGGATCAGCCCATTATGAAGATTCTGACGATAAACTAATTGAGCAAAGTGTGTAGACTGTGAAGTTTTTAAAGATTATTATATGCTACTTCATTTTCCTATGTCAGCCTACTCTTACGCTAGCGCAAACACCAAATGATCGGGCGAATGCTATTTTAGAGCAATCAATAGAAGTACGCTATACCCAACCGGATACAGCAATGCTGTTGGCACAACAGGCACTGGAGCTAGCCAAGCAGCATACGATAATTACTACGGAAGCTGCCTGCTTACGTAATATTGGAATCCTTTATAAGAACCAAGAAAAATACACATTAGCCATTAAAGCCTATCATGAGTCTCGTGATCTTTATGAACAGTTAGGAGATAGTAGCAGAGTGGCCGATTGTAGTAACAATTTGGGATCAGTCTTTAAATATATTGGCAATTACCAAGCAGCATTACAAGCGTATTACCGCTGCTTACGCATCCGACAGCAAAGCCAAGATTCAATAAAATTAGCATCCATTTACAATAATCTGGGTAACTTCTTTTCATTTCAGCATAATACGACTAAGGCATTAGAGTACTATCAACAGTGCCTACAAATACAGGAAAGCATAGATGACGAAAAAGGGTTGAGCCGAACATACATGAATTTGGGGATATGTTATTTGGAGCAAGACTCATTAACTAGATCTTTTCATTATTTTAAGAATAGTCTACGTATTGCCACTCAACTGAATGACCCAGTGAGAATAGCTCTACTGCACACCAATGTAGGATTGTATTACGAGAAGCTTCAGCATTATGATTCTGCACTGTATTATTACCAACAAAGCATTCATCATTACCAACATATTGGAGACACCTACGGTCAAGCTCTAGCCCAGCATAATACCAGTAATATACTGGTGAAAAAACAGAGATATATCGAGGCATTGGACTATGCCCAATCAGGCTTAGCCCTTTCGCAAGAGATTAATTATCGCAATAATACACGCAAGCTTTACTACTTACTCACGGATATATATATGCAACTACGTGAGCCCAGAACGGCCAGTGATTATTTTGTGAAATATACAACCCTAAATGACTCCTTGTATAATGAAGAGAGTGCTCGGGAGCTTGCGGAGATGCAAACCAAGCATGAAACGCAGAAAAAGGAGCAGGCCATACAACTGCTACAAAAAGATCAGGAAGTACATTTAGCTCAGATCGATGTGCGAACTAGCGAACGAAACGCATTCGTCCTGATCTTGCTCATTGTTGTGCTACTAGCCTCAGCAGTTATCATCTTCTATAACCAACGCCAACGAGCCATTAAGCTGGTTGCGGCAAAGAATGATGAACTCAACCGTCAAAGAATAGACCAGCTACTTAAAGAGCAAGAAATTAGGTCCATTAATGCTATGATTGAGGGGCAGGAAATTGAACGCAAACGTGTGGCCGAAGACCTACATGACCGCCTGGGAAGCATGCTCTCGGCAATCAAGTTAAACTTTAGTGCTCTGGAAACAGATCTTCCAGAAAGCTCTTCCCAACAGAAAATGAATTCGCTGTTAGATAAGGCCGTTGGTGAAGTGCGGGAAATCTCGCACAATATGCTCTCGGGAGTACTCACTAAATTCGGGTTAATTGCAGCCTTAAACGACTTGAAAGATACGGTTGAAAGCTCTGGGCAACTCACCATGCAGGTGATTACACATCAATTAGATGACCGATTAGAAAATCAGGTAGAGCTTCACCTTTACCGGGTCGTACAGGAATTAGTAAGCAATGCCTTAAAGCATGCAAAAGCGGGAAATATTGTGGTGCAGTTAACCCGTCATAATGGCAACCTCACATTGATGGTAGAGGATGATGGGATTGGTTTTGATCCCGAAGAAGTGAAGAAACAGCAAGGTTTGGGTATGAAAAATATCGCTTCACGGGTGACTACTTTAGGTGGAACCTGGAGCGTAGATTCAGCAAAAGAGCATGGAACAACGACAACCATTGATATTCCAGTATGAATACGCTTGAGCCTCTTAAAATTATGATTGCCGATGACCATCAAATGGTAGTCGATGGTATCGTAGGACTACTCTCTTCGGACTCTTCTGTACGAGTCGTTGGAGAAGCAGCGAATGGTGAAAATTTACTAAAGCTTCTAAAACAGCAAGAGCCCGATCAAATTATTGTAGATATCAATATGCCAGTGATGGATGGCATTGAGGTGACAAAATATGTCAAAGTACATTACCCCAATATCCGGGTACTCATTTTAACGATGTACAATAAGCCAGAATTTATCAAACAGATGCTTGAAGTTGGAGCTGACGGCTATATTCTGAAAAATACAGGAAGAGATGAGTTATTTAAAGCGATCCAGACTCTTGAACAGGGGGAAACCTACTACGGAAATGATGTGACCATTGCGGTGATGAAAAGCCTATCCAAAGGAAAAAAGGATACAATGCCAGAAATTACTGCTCGGGAAAAAGATATTTTACGATTAATTGCTCAGGAATATACGACACAGCAAATTGCTGATCAACTATTCATAAGCACTCATACGGTAGATACTCATCGAAAGAATTTACTTAGCAAACTACAAGTGAAAAATACAGTAGGCCTAGTTCGGTACGCATTCCAGCATGGACTAGCTAACTATGAGTAATCGGTAGTATCTCTGTTGAGGATATCTAAGAACTGTGACAAACAGCTCATAAAATAGCTATATACTTTTGTTCAACCATAACCGTCTTACTAATGAAAACCTTCTTTTCAATACTTGCTATTGTGGTAATTACCACGTTTTCTTTTGGTCAAACCCGAACCACACTTTATCCAGTACAACCACCCCCTGGTAGCAGTCCTTTTTCAGTTCCTGAGCTGATAGAACAGTACTTGGTTGAGAAAGGATATCAGGTAGCCCACAGCGGTGAAGCTCCTGTTGGCTTTGGAACAAGATCAGGGGGTGATGTTCATTCAAAAGTTCTGATTCAGACGGTGAACCTTCCGCAAGATGTTTATCAATATGAGGTATTTACCTTCATTTGTAATAACGGCGAAGGATGCTTAGGCTCTTCTGGATCATGGGTTAGAGGGGAAGGACGATACGGCCAAGACTTACAGTGGTGTCAAATTAATCAACCTCACTACATTAATAATGCAGATGGAACATTAAGCATCAAGGGGTATTTTCTGAATTGGTCTCATTGTGATAAGAGAAGAGGAAGAATGTTTGTGGCTTATCAGACCAAAAAGATGGCTTACGAAGCGTTGAAAGCGGAAGTTGAAGGTAGACTAGATGAATAGAAATAGTCACCTATCAATTATCTTATTATCAACCTTTCTAAGAATAATCAACCTGTATTAAATCAAGAAAAAAGTGCTACTAAAATCGACAATTTTCTTTTTGGAAGGTTGCTAAACGCTTCCATTTTACGAAGGTCTTGAGAAAATATACTCAGTATGGAGTATTATATTAGGCTTTAGTAGAAATTACTCATATAGATTATTTCTTTTCGTTTGTACATTTAATTTACCGAAAATGAAACTTGCAACACATCTCTTCCTGCCATTGATCTTTCTATTTGCAATGACTTCTGTTCTTGGTCAAGATATTCAGTTATATCATGGTCTATCAAAGACATCGACAATTATTAATGAGCGAGTTGGGATAAAAAAAATCGGAAGATTTAAATTTTATCAAGGAGAAAAAATAACAGTGTCTGTTATCAATGCACATCCAGGACTCTACGAATACAAATTCATAGAAAAAGAAATCGAAATTGAAGAACCTACCCTACCTGATCTTTCTAAATTAGTAGCTTCTTTGTCTGGTGAATTGAATCTGAAGACTGAAAATGCAGAAAAAGCAAGAGCATCTATTGTACGGTCATTTGGTAACGGTCAATGGCCTGATCTTTATAAGCAAAAGATCGCGGATTTCAAATCCTGGATATCAGACGCCGAATCAATTATCAAGCAATCTGATATGCCACAATCAATAGATAAATCACTAGACCTATATACAGATGGTGGATTTATCTGGGCTCAAAAGGAATTGGCTGATTCAGACTTATTTAATAAAATATCAGATGTTGATACTTTCGTATCAAGCTGGCAAAAAGAGGTCAAAAGCCCAAATGCGCCTTACTATTATCAGCCTGATTCCAGAAGGCCAGAAATCGAACTTCTAATGGAATTATACGATAACTATATGAAGACTCTTTCAATTAGAGCGAAGGAAATTAGAAACTCATATCATTCTTCTGTAAGCAGCATAGTTTCAAAAAGTATAATCGTAAGTGATAAAAAGGCGAGATTGAATCTTTTGGTTAAGGCCAAAAATGAAAAATTGAATAAACGTGAAATAGGTGATTCTTTAATTTCTATCGAGATTATTCCATACTACAATCGGCCGATAGTAGAACTTGTACCGGTAGCAATCGTTTCACGCACTAATAATAGAAGAGTGTATGGAATTTCGGATGGCATTATCACTGTTTCAGAGAGAAACGAATTCCAGTTTGGAACAGGAGTATCTTTGAATATTAATTTTTTAAACTGGGGACCTAGGAAAGAAATATCTTTGGGTGGCGGATTAGGATTCGCGTACGTAAATGAAGAACTAGATAACTTTTTTCTCAATACAAGTCTCAATTACGGAAAGTGGGTTAGATTAGGTATCGGCTACGGCTGGCTTAACACACCCACCGGGCTCAAAGGTGAATTAGTACCAGGCAGTGACGCTAGTAATATCAGTAATATTAATGAAGTTATCGAATTAAGTAGAGAGCCTGCCTTATTCTTTACAATTGTAATACCAGGACTAAACCTTCCCATCAAAAAATGAAACCTATCCTAACACTATCCTTTTTAGCAATGATCTTAGTCTTTGCTTGTAAGTCAAACAATGTTTCTCAAGCCGATATTGTTAATGAAGCAGAAACTGAAAACTTAGATTCTACTGCTTATTATGAGTTGATACAAAAAAGTAAGTCCATCAAAAACAATGAGTACTTGGTTATTGAAGAGTCAGAAGCTGATGAATTTAATCTTGAAAAGATAAAAGCAATAACAGAATTTGAGAGAACAATCCTTAACGATTGGATCGAGCTACCTAATTACTATGATACCTTACCAGATTTAAAAACAATCTCTGACCAGGATTTAGAAAGTATAGTTTATTCCAGGTGTAGCACAATTGATAAGGCAAAACCAGAGGCATTAAGAACTATGTCTGGGGTAGGTGAAAAACAAAACAGTTTCTTCTTATTTGAGCTGTCAAGAATTGAAATCCCAGTCAGGATACATATCATAAACAATGATTCTGGCTTCACTATGCAAGACATAAATGGAAATAGTTTAAAAAAGATAACGCGTAGTCATATCAACAACCAACTATCAACGCTGAATGAAGCTTTTAATATACACGATATTTTTTTCCGTTTAGAATCAATTGATAGCGTCAGAAATACGACTTGGAATGAATCTGGAACCTACTATTATAGTCCCCGAACATTATATGAGATGCTCGATTCCCTCTCTCAAACACCGGAAACTCATCTGAATATCTTCATTATTGATGGGAGAAAATCTGGACATTTTATTCTCGGTGAAGCCACATTTCCATGGGATTTAGGGGCTGGGCGCTATGATGATTATATTGTGATCACTTGTCGCTCAATGCCTGGTTTCCATAACAACTCTAAGAATAGCGCTAATGAAGGAAAAACATTAATTCACGAAGTTGGTCATTATCTAGGTCTATGGCATACATTTGAAGGTGGTGGAAGAGAATGTGATTCACCTGATAATGATGGATGTTATTACGGTGATCGGGTACCTGACACCCCTGCTCAAAAAATATGTCATTTTGGTTCTTGTGATTGCAATAAAAAAGCTTGTAATACTTGTGATGAACCTGGAGTAGATCCTGTTCATAACTATATGGGCTATAATGATGATTCCTGCATGTTTGAATTTACACCTTTGCAGATTACAAGAATATATGAGGCCACATACTTTCACAGAAAGCAGTATTTCAAATCAGATTATGATATCTTACAATAATGCTAGACCTGTTTAGAAAAATTTTCCTACCGTATAGGCGTACGCACGAGATAGACAAAAATTCCTAATGAGGTCTCCTATTTTACTATTAAATTTTTTTGAATCGCTATATAGAAAGCTGGCGCAAGTAGCTCTTTAGGCAAAATCGTTAAGAAAAGGTTTCTTGTTAATAAATCACCTTTTTATACAAACGAAATCATTATCATTAAATACCCTTCTATGTCGATCAAATCCAGTGATTACACTGACGCTGGCTTTCTTTTAATGAAAAAGGATCAAACACAAACGGTTCCAAGTTGATGTGTTGAATATCAGCAAAATCTACATGCTTGGGGAAATGACCACATTGCTATTCTTATTAAAAGGCAAACCTTACAGGAAGCTAATCTAGTGAATTGTTATGTGTAAAAAAGGACCCTTTTCTACACACCCTACCCCAACCTCATCCCATCCCAAAAAAATCCACCCTTTTTTCCATTAGCAAGTGTAAAAAGCCAAGTAAAAAACAAAATGTAACAACTTGTTATTACACTGGACTTTTTACACAACTCTGCTAGCTTCTTACTATCTTTGAGGAAACTATAAGAGTATGCTGATTGGTTACGCCCGGGTCTCGACCCACGAACAGAATCTGGACTTACAAAAAGATGCCTTAGCGATGGCGGGTTGTAAGCGAATTTTTGAGGACAAGCTATCCGGAGCAAAAGCTGAACGACCTGGCTTAACCCAATTGAAGGATCATCTGCGGGAAGGTGATACCTTGGTGATCTGGCGATTGGATCGTCTGGGACGTTCATTGAAAGACTTAATTGAATGGGTCAACTATTTTGAAGAACAAAACATTGCATTGAAGAGCTTACAAGAATCTATTGATACTTCTACCCCTACCGGAAAATTAGTCTTTCATATCTTCGGTGCCCTGGCCGAGTTTGAGCGCAATCTGATCCGAGAGCGCAGTCGTGCTGGGATGGAAGCCGCTCGGGCACGAGGTCGTCGGGGCGGTCGTCCTTCAGCCCTCTCACCAGAGCAGAAAAAGCTGGTCTTCAAGTTACACCAAGACCCCGAGCAAACGATTGATTCTATACGAGCACTATTCAATGTTTCTCGAAAGACCATTTACAATGCGGTGAATGAAATCAAACAGAAGCAGCGAAAGGAAGCCGGATGAAATTAGGCTATCTTCAGCGGCATGATGATACCAAGAACATGCACCGATACTATCGAATGACGATCACCCCGACTGTTCCACAGCGGCACTATTTGGCCAGCACTCCTTTATTCGGGAATGGGGTCGACTTGGCTCTATCGGTGGCCAGCGGAAAGAGGATTGGTATCCTAACAAAATAGCTGGGTTCGTTGGCACAAACGGGCCGCCGTGGCACGGTGAAATCCTCGGTAGATAACTTTCTCTGCTTGGTCATGGACTCTTACTCGTTACTATCTAGCTGCCCCAAATAACGATTGTACATATACTTAAAGCCCTGAGGTGCCATTAAGTCGGAAACCTTCCATCCTATATCTTCAAGATCAAGTATCATCGTATCATCCTTGTCTTCAATAGATGCACATATCCAAGCCAGCGTATCAATAGCCCATTTTGTAATAGCTTCACTCATGAAATAAGTCTCTCCAACCAATTTTGCAGCAGCTCTATTCATACCTTCAAGCTCCTCCTGTTTCGCTTCATCAAGGCTGAGAATGCACTTATACGGTAGCTTCATATATTCTCCTATTTCCTCCTCCACGGTACAGATAGCATGATCAATGTACCAGGGAGCATTACGGTAGATGCGATAAAACTTACCGTACTGTCCGGTAAAATCCTGGTGATGCAGATGTAGCCAATCGTACTCCGGCAACTTATCGTACATTACCTAATCATCAAACAGCACCTGATAAGGGATTTCAGCGTAAGTAGGCGCTAAGGTCACAGCATCACCCCAGGGCTGATTGCTCTTAGGTGAATAAACGGCATTTTAAGATGTTCCTCCAGCGTCATCAAATCGTTGTTAGATGAAGTGCTGGCAATTACACTGATGATTTGGTTATATTGGGTATCAGAGATTACTACATAGCTCACGCAGTATTAATTACCATATAATCTCTTTAAAATTGATGATAATTTTATTCAGTTCATTATCGCTTTTCAATAGTAACACTACATCTTAAAATAAGATATAGTGTTACTAAATAAATGAAATTAAAAGTTGTCTTGAATCAAGCAACTAAGTATTCTACTAGCGTTAGAAGATGATAAATCTGCTGCAAGCCTATAGTATGCTAAAGAAGTTGTACCTTCGTATGGTCTATAAGTTGCCTCACCACTACTACTAAAAACAGAGCCTTGTTCATTATAAGCTCGACCACATTTTAACCCAAAACGAAAATCATAATTGGTATTGCAGGTAGCATTACGATCTCTAGACCATATTCTAAGCCTCCTTTTCTCTGCTTTAGCATTTGCTAACACACTAAAATAAATGGCTGCACGCTGATATACTACTTTGGCTTTCAAACGTCTTCTGTTTCCATTATATGAAAATGGATCACAATTCTTTCTGACTGCTGTAGGATCACCACAACTATTTTTTATGCGTTGTACTTTGCCTGTTGAGCCGATAGAAAGTAGTTCCAACACTTCATCATTGGTGCTGAAAAGCATGATGTTTTCATTTTCAATATTACTTGCTGCTAAATCGGTGTATTGATCCGCATGTTCTTCTTTCAGAACCAAGGCACGTTCTTCGAGCAAATCTATCTTAATATAATGTTTACCGATTTTTACGATCCTGTCCTTGTTTAAGATTTTGGGCAACATGCCATACCCTTCAAAAAGTGTGTCTTCTAGGATCTGGAGAGTACTATTACGTAAACCATCACCACTACGAAAACCATCAATACGTGACTTTAAAGAAACAAAACTTTTATTTGCCTTTGATTTATCTTCCAAAAGTTGCGGATTAGTAAAAATAGCATCGTAATCGGCTCTTGTATTAAAAGTTAAAACGGGAGTATCTTTTATATCTGCTGTTTGTGGAATAACCTCCTCTTTAACATCAAATAGTTGATCTTCTTTCTCTGAACAAGAGAACAAAAAGATAGCAAGCGAAAAGCTTATCAAAATAATTTTTTGGATTTGAAATGATTTCATTAGTTAATAGTTTAAAGGTTGAACAAAGATTGCTTAGCAAAAAACTGAGTTTTTATTTAGGGGCGCTTTGTTACAGCAAAGCGGCTTTTTTGGTTACAAGACATGATAAAGTTACATTAAAAATGTGAGGTTTTTATGATTTTTTTACCAACATTATTGTAAATAAAATCAGTCACTAATTGCCTTCTAATGAATCTATACTTTTATCTGTCATCTAAAATAATTATCTCTATTTCCCCTTTTAGAATTACGGATCGGCCAGCATAAGCGGTGGCCGACCCTCGGTAAATCAAATCGTTCCACGATGGATGTCCCTCCTTTTCTTGTAGGTTTTTATCTGCAAATCGGGTCGCCGTGCGATTGCAAACTAAGGCCTTTTACCTAATGCATGGTATTTTCTAGCAAACTAAAACTCGCACAACCCATATTGATGTCTATCCTTCTGAGTATCAGTCATTCTCATCGGTCTTCAGTTTTTTTATTACCGTTCTAAATCGTTGGTTTTCCTGCTCTATGGCAGCTAGTCGCTTTTCCTGGTCGATAAGATAAAGAGTTAATTCTTCAATTTTTTGCAGCAGCTTAGCATTCATTTGCACCACATCCAAACCCTGCTCGACAGCTTCTGAAGCCGAAGGAATTCCGGGTAAATGCCCTTGCTGTTGAATGAAGTAGTCCACTTCTGACAAACTGGGTAGCGTATAATCATCCTCAAACACGAAATCTGCCCACTGCCCAGCATCTTTCAGGCTGATTTTGAGCTTTTCCGTTAAGATACCTTCCTCTACATAGAGCTGGTAGCCAGTGGGAGTGGTGACATCCCCGATTCGGACACGGCCCGCCTCATAGAACAGGTCATTGTTATCCTTGGTCCAATACAGAGAATTATTGCCTCCTAAGTTTTGAGACTCAAAATTGTAGATCGCGACAATTGTGGTATCTGCAATATCATTACTATAGATGCGAACATCATCCATCGAACCGGTGAACCATTGCTGATTCGTGCTTCCTTCTACCCCTAGATAACTTTCATCAATTACATCCACTAACATTGGGCGGGTATCCGTATCTAAGACTTTAACCCCATTCACGAATACTTTGAGAAAATTATCGAATTTTATGGCTAGATGTGTCCAAGTATTGTAGGGTAGAACCGAACCACCCGTGCTATAAATTTCATCTTGAGTATTTACAAAGTCTAATTCTATGATTCCTTGTTGCAGACTAATAATTATTTGATCATTACCTTCAAATCCTGAATAAAGGATCACTTTATCAGCAGGATTTGCTGTGCAGTTAATCCAACCCATCCAGACGCTATTCCCTGGATCGTAGTTCATCGCTCCCAGACTAATATAGTCATCCGTACCATCAAAGGTGTAGGCGCTGTTGGGGTTACCATAGCGGTCAGTACTTAAGGTTGCCCCAAACACGGTACCGTTATGCCCATTGCCACTGGCATCGGCAGGCGTACCATTGAAGGGGTAGTAAGCAAAAAGATCCTGATCGCCTGGTAACGATTGGGCTAGCGTGGTCAGGCTGAGGAGCATCAGTCCACTAAAAAATAGGTGTTTCATTGTTCTGTATTGTTAAGTTTAATGAAGAGGATAGAGAAAAAAGTAGATGTGTTTGCAAGCTTGTTGTCTTTCATTATTATGAGTAGAATAACTTCTTTCGGTAGCCGTTCAGGGCAGGGTTGCTGTTCTATGCCCGCATGAATCAGTTTGAAAAGAAGCGTATTAGCATGGGTTATTTACAAGCTTTAACCGTGTTGCAGGTATTACTACTTGTCTTTCTTTAGTGTATCTACTTCAGTTTGCAACGCTTGAATTTGGGCTTGTTGTTCTTTGACTGCATTAATAAGAAGGTAGATAAAATCCATACTTCTTACTGCGAGTGTTTCTTCTCCTTCATCACCTAAAGACGTATTCACCATAAAGGGTGCTACCTGTTGAACATCCTGCGCAACCACCCCTACGTGAAAGTCATTCTGCTGCTTATACTCAAACCCATACTTAAAGCGGAACGTTACAGGGTTGATTTTCTCTAAAATATCTAATCCATGCGAGAACTGCTTAATATTGTTTTTCAAGATTCTGTCCGAATCATCTTGAATCCCAAAACGGAATCTGACTACTCCATTTTGTTGAATGACCATGCGAGTTACCGCATCGGTCTTAAATCTTATCTCACTTCCTTCATTTCCCACGGTATCAAGGTTCTCAATAATGAACGAATGGTTATTACCTTCATCGGCATCCTGATGATAGAGAAGGTAAGCGTTAAGATCTTCCACTTTTAGTTCTACTCGTTCGTTGATATTTCTTCCGATAGAAAAATTGTTGTCAGGGGCCCCATTATTGAAAAAGTTGACATCTTGGCCATCTACCTCGAATTTTGCTCCGGGTGTTTCAGTACCAATGCCAATACTACCGGCAGTTGTGCCAGTATTTTGAATTTTGACTTCAGGTGCATAGAGTTGCCCCCATACCGGTAAAGAAAATAAAAGTAGTGTACAGCTCAGAAAGGATAATATGGTTTTCATGATATAAAAAATTTAGCGAGTCGAAATAATAGATGTTTAGTTAAATTAATGAGCACTACGTTTGAGTATCCCCACCCGGAGTTGCACCCGATCTTGAAGCGGAATTTCAGCACTAGAAAGTGCATCCCACAGAAACAGTAGTTGTAAGGCTAGTTTATCTGAAAGAGCCAGTTGCTTGCCCACCCCCACAAAGCCCTGCCAGTCTAATGTGGTGGTAGAGGCGGACACTTGATTCTCTTGTCCAGTAGGGATAGTACCGTACTGCAATTCTGTATACAGTAAGAGTTGCCCCTTCACCTGCCGCTGGATAAACGCCGAACCCGCGGAGAGTTCCACCTGGGCGGAAAGTGGTTCCCACTGCCCCGAGGCTTGCACCACTCCCCCTAGTCCAGTAGTCCAGACTTTGTTTAATTGATAGCCCAGTTGAGGCCGTAGCTGGAAGGAAGCTGTACTCAGTTGACTCGCATTCAGGTTGATCCCATAGCTAAACCGTTCACGCATGGGCACCCCTTCTAACGAAGTGTTTTTTACAAAGATACTATCCCCGGTTTGCACCTGTCGGTAGGTGCGCTTGAGTTTGGTCAATCCCTCTTGCACCTGGGTAAGGAGTTGATGATTTGTATCAAAATACCGGGTAGCTTCCCCGGTAAGCTGTTGCCGCATCGCCTCTTCCTGAGGCACAGCTTGCATAGCCGGGGGCGGTAGCTGCCCCTCCAACTGCTCTTGCGCGTAGTTTTCTGCCCAAGCTTCCGTCTGCCGAGTCCCTTCCGAAAGGAGCGTATCCCGCACCTGTTGGTACGACAGACTATCTGGGGGGATATACTGCTGATAGGGCTGAGCTAGTTGTTTAATTGAATTCAACGAATCCAATACCCCTGATTTAGTATCCTGGAATTTTTTGGTGTACCTTTGGGCAGGTTCAGCGAACCCTTTCCCTTGATGCATGATGGTGCTTTCCGAGACCTTGGACAGAGAAGCGGGTAAGTTGGGTATCCCTGGTAAAGAAGGAAAACCAGAAGAAGACTGAGGTATTTCTCCCCCGGCTACTGGGGGCAAGCTGTTTTCTACAGAAAAGCCCGACCAAGCAGTAGGAATCCGTGATGGGAGAACCCCTTGGGGGATAGGTAAACTATCCAGTACATCCCTGACCTGCTGGGTGCTGCGCTGTACTCGCTGCTGAAGGGCTTGCTTTTTCTGGTCGAGCCGCTCAAGCAACTGTTGCAATGAGTCTTGCCCGATCGTGGGTACCCGGCTCAAAGACTGCTGGGCATCCAGGCGATTTAAGGCTTGCTGAGCCTGATCAGCCAAGGAAGCCACTGAGTCTTGGATCGCGGCAACACGAGCTTGAGTAGCTGTAATGACCGAATCAGCCCCTACAGAATCATACACTGTAAGGTTAGCCGGGGATACGAACTTTTCGGATGGATTTTGAGCATGTAAGGGAAAAACCCACCCGCAGCTTACTAAGAGAACCAGGAACACGCACCAAGAAGAAAAAATAGGTAACATGCAGAAAACCAGTAGGTAGTAAAAAATAAAGTAGGTAGCAAGCAAAAAGTGGAATGCTTTACTTCGGTTATTGGACAAAAATACGGTTGCAATCCCTTTAAAAACAAACGTGTGTAAGAAATATTAAACAAAAGCAGAAATCAGAACACAATAAAATAATCTACTAAAATACCCTACACCCTCTTGCCTGGTAATGATCTAAGAGACAGATTGGAAACTAGAAAGTGAAAAAAGACGCAATTGGACTGCTTAATAGTTTTACTATCAAAAGTAGAAGAAATAATACATGACAAAAAAACGGAAATAAAACGGGCATGAATTGTGAAAAAGGGATGCTACTTTTATCCCCGAAGTTTTGGCTACGCTGATTAGCCATTTTTTAAACGCTATTTTTTTACCAATACGCTAACTACCATGACTCATCCTTTTTGGAAGGGAGTGATTCCCCTGTTCCTATTAATCGCAGTCTGTCTCATCGTTTTTTTTCCCTTGAGGGCGCAGGATAGACCTCGCCCATATCCTATCGATGTCATTCCAGCGTCACCCACCGCACATAGTTTTCATCAATACGGGGATGTACCGGTTACGCTATTCAATGGCTTGCCCAATATCAGCATTCCGTTGATGGAAGTAGGTGACCGGGATTTACGCCTGCCTATTTCTTTGTCGTATCATGCCTCAGGGATTAACCCCGAACAGCATCCTAGTTGGGTGGGATTAGGGTGGAACTTGCAGGCGGGTGGAGTGATTACCCGGGTGGAAAATGGGGCTATTGACGAGACTGTTACTACAGGGCCAGCAGACTCATTGGCATATTCATACTATACCAACTATCAAATCAATGATCGGGCAGACTGGGATAGTTTTGCGAGTCTCCAACGGTTTATAACTCCATCTCCTATAGCAAACCCATCCCCTGATGAGTTTCGCTTTTCGTTTATGGGCTATTCGGGAAGTTTTTACTTGAATCATCTAGGGCAGTGGCAGGTAAAAAGTAAACAGAATATTGCCATTCAAGTAGAAAATGATGAGCCGGGTTCCATAGACGTTTTTGTGCGCAGTGCTAATCATGAGGAGCGGCAACAAATCACCCGGACTTTTCAGCGGTTTGTCCTCACTACTGAGGATGGTACCCGCTACACCTTCGGAGGAGACACCAGTACTATTGAGTTTACTCAGCGTTTGACAAGTTCAACCGATCCCAATTTTGGTGATATCATCTCCAAGTCATGGTATTTGTCAGAGATAGAATCTATCGATGGACGTAAAATTACCCTAGAATACGAAACCAGCTTCTGGCAAGCCGAGCAATCGGTCTCTACGCAACTCTATATTCGGTTAGGAGAGACAGTCGTTGAAGGAAGTTCGGACACCTTAACGACCCTTATTCGACAACAAAGTCCGAAGATTGCTTCTGCAAACCTCATTTACCCGGTATATCTAAGGAAAATCATTACCCCCAATGCTGAGGTGCATTTTTTGCGGTCGGAAACCACGCAGCTCAGGTATAATTTTCAGGATCCATCGCCGAATCCCCTAGAATTTCTTCCTGAAAATAATAAGGATGACGGAGATAAACCGAGCTGGTACCAATTGGATAGTATTCAGTTAATAGCGAAAGGAGAGAATGAGGTTCGGCAGTATGTCGGGTTTACCTACAGTGAAGATGAAAATAGGCGGCTCACCTTATTGGGTCTTCGAGTGATGGGGACTCAGGCAGCACAAGGACCATATACATTTGCCTATAATTCAGATCGTCTACCGAAGTATAATGCATTGAAGCAAGATCATTGGGGCTACTACAACGGTCGTAACTTCTTTGAGGAGAATCCGCTAGGAACAGGAGAGTTCTATGATCAAGATGATACGACCGCTTATTACAACTCCCGTAATCCCGTTGTTGACTCAATGAAAGCGGAGATTCTTACCAAGATAACGTATCCTACGGGTGGCACTACCTGCTTTGTCTATGAGCCGCATGATTACTCCCAAATTGCTACAAATTTCCCTTTTGATCTCCTACCTGTCTCGGGTCCCCCTCCCACTGCCGGTGGTCTTCGTATTGATAGTATTATCTCTACCCCAGGATACAACGCCCCTGAGGTTTTTAAAACCTATCATTACGTGAATGACTTTTTAAACGGCGGCGCCGAATCAAGTGGTATTCTGAGTGATAGTGCTAGCTACGCCACAGAGCTACAAGACGGTGATATTTATAATTGGGAGCTCTCCAGTGTACCCGTTGAACCCTTTCTTACGACCGATGGTAATCACATTACCTATTCAGAAGTGACGGAAGAACTCTCGGATGGAAGCTTTACCGTATATCGTTATACCAATCACGATAACCTGGAATACCGGGATGAGAATGCCAATACTACTTTAGTTACCAGGGTCAGTGAAAGCCAGCGTTGGCGCTACGATCCCTTTACCAGTCGAGAGTTAGAGCGGGGAAATCTGCTGTCTAAAGCCATGTACCGAGCCGATAGTAGTGTTGTCATGGAAGAAGTCTATACGTATAATAGTGATCCTAATCGTTTTGATGAGTTTGTCCGGAATATTGATGTAAAAGACCGCACGTTTTTTATCGGTGAAAGAAATGCCCTAAATGTAGTGTTTAATTGGAGAATTACTGCCTTCAAAGAATACACCTACACTCCCTACATGACTTCCAAGACTGAGCGGCTCTATGATCCCGAAGATGATAGTCAGTTCGTAGAAACGGTCTATACCTATCAGTACGATAATCCGGTGCACAATCAGCTCACCCGCACTCAGATGACCGATAGTGAAGACAGTATCCGGGTGACTCGTTATACCTATCCCCCGGATTTGACCAGTAACTTATATAATAGGGATACCCTGGTCGCCCGGCATGTCTTTACCCCCGCCGTGGTGCAGGTAGATTCGGTGGGTAGCCGGCAGAGCTTTCAAGTAGAGCGGTACATGAACCGGGCTTTGGCCAATACCGAACTGATTGTGCTGGATAGTACCATTACCTATCCCAGTGGAGAAGGCATTGATCCTATCCGGATGTTCTACCAGTATGATACGATAGGCAATATCGTTCAAGTGCAAAAAGAAGATGATTTGCCTGCGGCTTTTATCTGGGGCTACAACGGGGAGTTTCCCATTGCCGAAGTGCTCAATGCGACCGCAGATCAAATCCTGTATACCGGCTTTGAAGAGGAAACCAGTAGTGTTAGTACGGATGCCTTCAGTGGTAATCAAGCCCACGTGGGTAACTACCTAGTAGAGCTTCCCTCGCCGGGCACCTACCAGCTTATCTACTGGCAGGATACGGGCAGTGGCTGGATATTACAGTCGGCGACCATCTCAGCTGATACGACGATCAATAGTGGCATGAACCGCATTGACGATGTGCGGCTCTATCCGGTAGGCGCCCTGATGCGCAACCTGACCTACGACCGACTCTATGGACAAACCTCCCTGACAGATGCCTGCGGGATTGTCCGCCGCTTTCGCTACGATGGTTTAGGACGGCTTAAGCTGGTGCGGGATCATCAAGACCGCATTGAGCAAAGCTACTTTTATCGGTACCAACAACAGTAGCATAGGCCTCTTTATTTTTCCTAACTATCCTTGAATCAAATTTTTTATTATGTTCCGCCTTTTCCTCTTCAGCGCGTTTACATTTTTATCGGTCGCCTGGCTGTATCCAGCCTACAGTCAATGCCAAATGAGTATCTACGATGTGGCTCCGAATGGCCATAGTATCCCTACTGGGGATACCGCGTGGATTCAGCTAGAAGGTACTTCCCAAGCAGGAGTAGACTATCTGCTCTACCGGAATGGCAGTGCGACCGGACAAACCCTCTCGGGTACCAGTAATCCTACGATTCAATTTGGGGCAACCCAGCCAGGGGCTTATACAATTATGGCTGAGCAAGGGGCTTGTCAGCAGCAGATGCAAGGAACGAGCCAGGTATCATTCAATAATACCTCCTGTGGCTGTAGCCAAAGTATTGGCATCTTTCCTTCTTCGGGAGAGGTATGTAGTGGGGACTCGATAGAGGTGGGTATTCAAGGAGGCCTTTCTACGGGTACGTATACGTTGTTTTTGGATGGTAATGCGATTCGCACTACGACAGTAACGAATTGCAATCAGGGCTTTTTAGGCTGGCAAGTAACCAATGTAGGTACTTACACCGTGACAGGTCCTTGCCTGGTAAATGGCCAGTCAGTAATTACCCAAAAGACCACGGGTTGCAATACCGATCCTTCCTGCCCTACCACGAGTATTGCGTGGGATGCCGTCGCACGAGGCTTTCTGCCTGATGATATTTGTGAGGGTAGCCTCACCCTAGAAGCGACCAATAACGAAACCGGAAATTGGTACTACCGGGCTTTTGGCAGTAGCGAATCGGAACGCAACCTACTAGCAACCGGAACCAACTCCATCACCATTAATGATAACCGCTCCGGTCATTATTACTTCCAGACCTCGGCGAGTTGTCCCGAGTCGTCCATTCCCCTGACCTTCAAGCCAGCGATGAGTAGCCTTGCGATTACCGGGGATACATTTCGTTGTCAGAACAGTGGGACAACGCAGTACGTAGCCAAAGGCAATAATGTAGACGCTTTTATCTGGGGTGTGACCGGAGCCAATACGGATGACTATGCCATCAGCATTGTAAACCAAGCCGACTCTAGTGTGGCAACCGTTAGCTGGGATGCTAACTATACTGGTACTGCCCAAGTACAAGCAATCGCCTTTGGCTGCGGGGCTACCCAAGATACCTTATCGGTGAGTGTCGTTACCCAAGCGTTACCGCCAGCCACGATTACTCCTATGGGAGCCACGGCCTTGCCACTGGGCAGTGATACGCTCGCCTTGGTAGCCAATGATGGAGCGGGACTGACGTATCAGTGGCTGATGGATGGCATGCCCTTACCCGGGGAAACCAGCCGGATGTTCAATGCCTTTGAGCCGGGGAATTATCAAGTGGATGTGACCCGCAACGGCTGCACCACCCGCTCGGCAGTGACCAGCATTACCCAGGAAAATAACCACAACTACGTCATTACCCGCATCTTACGGGTAGAAGATGATGGTTCAGGAAGTCCGATTGAAGAAAACAGCTTGTATACGCTTTCGTCCACGCAGAAGAACGAGTCCATTGCCTACCTGGATGCACTCGGCCGCCCCATGCAAGAAGTGCTCTGGCAGGCCAGTCCTCAGGTAACGGATCAAGTCGCTCCCCGCACCTACGACAGTAGAGGCCGGCAGTTCCAGCAGTACCTGCCCTACGTAGGGGGTAGTAACGGCTACTTCCAGGACAATGGCACTAATCAGGCTATCAACTACTACAATAGTGGCAGCAATGCAGCTAAAGGCGTGGTGCAAGATGCCACCCCCTACGGAGCTACTATCTTTGAAGCCTCGCCTCTATCGCGCCCGCTGCAGCAAGGAGCTCCGGGTACCAACTTTCAACCCGGAACCGGGCAAGCGATGGGCTATCAGTACCCGGTTAATACCGCGGGCGAAGTCAAGAAATGGCTACTCAATGCTAGTAACCTGCCCTACCAGCAAGGAACCTATCCAGCCGGAAGGTTATCGGTGACTGAGCAAAGCGATGAAGATGGTAGGATGACTAGAACCTATACCGACCGCTTAGGACGCACGGTACTGAGCCGGGTGGTGCTGGATGGGGGCACCAACAGCTTTCAGGATACCTACTATGTCTACGATGTGGTCAACCGACTACGCTATGTCTTGCCCCCCGAGGGCAGTGATAACTATACCGGAAGCGCGGGAACCCCGAGTGCGGCAGATAGTACGCTACTGAACCAGTGGGCCTTTCAGTACGACTATGACGAGCGCAATAATATGACCCGCAAGCGTGTGCCCGGATCTGACTGGCAGTATATGCTCTACGATAGCCGCGACCGGGTGATCTTATCTCAAGATGGGCGGCAGCGCGAGCAGGGTGAATGGAGCTTCACGCACTATGATGCACTGAACCGCCCCATTATAGAAGGGCTCTACTACTCAACCTTGAACCAGGCTGCCCTACGGGATACGGTCGTTGCCTTTTTGGAAAACAATAATAACAACGGCGAGGAGCTGTCCGAAGAAGATGCTGATTACCTGTTGCACGGTAGTCCGAGCCTGACGCTGAATAGTTATGAGGGGCAGCACCGCATTACAGCGGACAGTTCGATCACCCTGACCCCCGGGTTTTCTATCAAAAACTTTTCGGACGAGTCCGTCACGCTCGCCATTGCCCCCGCCCCCACCGTGGTAAGCAATCCTACCTTTCCACCCCTTGCGGACACTCAGCCCTTGCAGCTCTACTACTACGATGACCATGACTTTGACGGGGATACTACCCCTGACGCGAGTTTCGATGCTAGTGAGCTCACCGCCCAGCAGGTGGATCTGTTTCCTATCCTAACGGGCAAGCTTACTGGCATGAAGACGAAAGTATTAAACTCGGGGCTGTGGCTTACTGAGGCAATGTTCTATGATGACAAAGGCCGGGTCGTGCAAAGCCAGCGGGAAAATTCTGTGGGCGGACAAGATATCATCACCACTCAGTATTCCTTTCACGGCCTGGTGCTGAGCGAATGGCACCGCCAGACCAGTGATAGTCGCCACGGCAGCGAAGATAGAACCGTACATACCCGCAACGAATACGACCAAGCTGACCGCTTAACGGCGACTTATCAAACCATCGATGCGAATGATACGCTGCAACTAGCCAGCTACGCCTATAATGAGATCGGGGAGCTCATTGATAAGCGACTACACGAAGAAAGTGCCAATCAGTATTTGCAGTCGGTGGACTTTCGCTACGGCATCCGGGGCTGGTTGACCAGCATCAACGGCGATCGTTTGGACGTTACTGAGCAGCAGGCGACGGGGGTTATCAATGCCACTAGTGCCGATGATTTGTTTGCTCAGGCACTGGCCTACGACAATACGGTGGCGGGGCTAACGACCAGCCTGGCGTTTAATGGCAATATCAGTGCGATCCGCTGGCAGGCTTCGGGGCAAAGCGACCCCTCCGCCTATGTGTACGCGTATGACTCGGCCAATCGGCTCACCACCGGTAACTACTTTGCGGGTAGTGGCGCTGCCTGGCAGGCATCCACCCATTTTGATGTCTCAAACTTGGCCTACGATAAGAACGGCAATATCACGGGTTTACGCCGCAATGCCGCCGATGGCACGACGATGGATGATCTGGTATATGGCTACGGCACCGGAAATAATCGCAGCAACCAGCTCGTGAGCGTAGAGGATGCTGGAATAGATACGCTGGGTTTTGTGGATGGTAGTACGGTGGCAGTAGAATACCTCTACGACGGTAGTGGGAATCTGACCCAGGATCTGAACAAATCCCTGGACAGTATTGGTTATAATCATCTGAATTTGCCCGAGCTGGTACGCTTTAGCTCAGGCAATCAGATCCGCTACTACTACGATGCGAAGGGCACTAAGCTGCAACAGGAAGTAAGTAATGATGGTGCCACCACCGAGACCGATTACATCGCTGGTCGGCAGTACGAGAACGGTAGCCTGGACTTACTGATGCACACCGAAGGGCGGACGATCTTTAGTGATAGCAGCTTTGTGCAGCACTACGATCTAAAAGACCATTTGGGCAATGTACGGGTGACTTTTTCATCCGAGACTGTACACGCAGCCATGACGGCTAGTATGGAAACGGGGGGCAATAGTCCAGCTCTGGAAGAGCAGTACTTTGACAATATCGCCGAAACGCGGCAAACGCTGGAGTTTCATAATGCGACCCAGCCCAATACCGATGAGCCGAGTCCCAACAAAGTAGCGACTTTGAATGCAGCCAACGGTAGAACGCAAGGGCCTACGCTGAAGCAAGTGGTGCATCGGGGCGATAGCATCCATCTGGAAGTGAAAGCCAGCTACGAAGAGCATTCTAAAAAGAAAGTGCAAGCGGGGGGCATCCTGGGGGCAATCACGGGTTTGTTTAATCCATCCGTGGCTGGACGCGAGATGGTGGGGGCTACTGAGACCCTGAATGAAGCCTTGGCGGGAACGGCTTTGCTCAATCGGGATAGAACGGGGGTGCCCAAAGCCTATCTGAACTACGTGGTGCTCAACGAGGAACAAGTCATTGTAGACCAAGGGTTTGTTCCGGTGAGTGAAGCGGCAAGGATTGAGCGGGGTGAGAAGATCAAGAGTACAGGGTTAAATGATCCAAGCGGGCTAGACAGTGTGAACCATGAAACGTTGGCGGTGGACTTGGATATTCAAGAAAACGGGTATCTGTATACCTATGTGTCCAATGAGAGTAACTGGGATGTGGATGTACACTTTGATCAGATGACGATGAGCATGAGCTCGTCTCAGCCGACTGTGGTGCAGCATAATGACTACTACCCGTTCGGCTTGTCGCATACCCAACCTCTGAATGATCCGGCTAATAAATACTTGTACCAGGGCAAGGAATTGCAGAACGAATTGGGGCTAGGTATATATGACTTCATGTATCGAGCCTATGATCCGGCAATAGGTATTACTTGGCAGCTTGATCCTAATGCTGAGAACTATTACGAATGGTCACCATACAATTGGGCAGGTGGAAACCCAATCCTGAACATTGATCCAGATGGAAGAGATTGGTATAGATATACAAATGACGATGGACAAGAGTCAGTTTTGTGGCGCGAAGGGGATGCCGCCTCTATCGAAGTTGATGGGCAAGCTTATACTAATATTGGAGCAAGTTATAGACAGACTCTAGAAGATGGCTCTATAGTGGTATACGATCAAAGTGAAGCTGTGAGTGTTATTGACCCTGAGGCTCCTGCTACACCAGAAAATGTGATGTCGGGTTTTACGTCAGATTTTGATGTAACTGTTGTTCCAGAAAGAACCAATAAAGCCATCAATGAAGAGATTGAGAACTTTGTTCGCAGCTTACTTCCTTCTAACGTAAGAGATGTAGCAGGTGTGGAAGTAGATGACAGTCAAACTACATGGCCTGACGGATTATATCCTATATTTGGGCCTAGAAAAGATAACGGTAATCTAGGGGCGCATAGAAAGAAAAAACAAAGTACAGGAGGTAAATCAAACCTTGGTAAACATCAAAAAGGTGAAAAGAGAGCCAAGCAAGATCGTGGAGGTGAGAAAGGCGACAAACAACGAAATCCGCCTCGGAAACGACCACCCAACTGGAAAGGACCTTGGCCACCTAAATAATGATTCAATATTGAGAAAAAATGGCACAGGGAGATAGACTATATACACAAGCATTGCAGGAAGCAGAGAAGCAAAATCCGAACAATGCATTAGTTAAAGAGCTGCTGGAAAAATCTTTGAAGAAAGGTAATTCCAAAGCTGCTTATGCGCTAGGTACATGGTATCTTCACGGTCAGTTCGTAGAAGAAGACTTAGTAAAAGCTATTGAGTTAATTACGCAAGCTGCTGAAGATAACCTTTCAAACGCCAATTTTGATTTGGCAGTATGCTATGAACAAGCAAAGGGGGTTAAGAAGAATGAGGAACTAGCTTTCATACATTATTTGAAAGCAGCTTTACAAGGTGACAGTCAAGCAATATACGAAGTTGGAAGATGTTATTTCCACGGAATAGGCATAGGAAAAAGCGAAAAAATAGCTAATGTATGGTTGGATCAAGCAGCAGAATATGGAATAGAGGATTGACGTTACCTTTCTTATTTAGGAAGCGAAGGCTTGTTTCGCTTTGACGTTTTGTAGAACGTTGTCCAGCAGGTAGAACAGATGTTCCCGGTCTTTTTGGGGAAGCTGTTGTATCTGCTGGATTTTTTGTAGGATGCTGGCATCCACTTCCAACTCGGTAGCCCCGACTAGGTAATCCAGCGAAACACCTAAGGCTTCCGCAATCTTGGCAGCCACTTCCACCGAAGGCTTTACCTCCCCTCGCTCATAGCGGCCTACAATCAGTGAATGTCCCCCTCTAGGAATGTGTAGACGTATTTTAGGGTATTACCTTTTGTTACGTAAGTTTGGTTATGTTAAATAAACAAACTACTACGGCAATCCTGTAATCTACCCCTTTTAAGGTATCAAATAAGCAGAATGGATAAGGTTACTCACTTTTTAGGGGAATTTCATAGCCTAGGGTAAAGCCTACTCTAAACCCGCTCCATTCAGGCTCTACTGTGTCATCGTTCACGACCAGGAAGAGGTTCTGGGTATTTTGAAAAGGTTTGGAAAAACTCAGTTGATACCCCATCCCTACTCGACATAGTACCCGATACTTGGTAAACTGAAGTGCGACCTCAGGCTCAGCCCCGAAACCTAGCGCCCTCATATGGCTTACTTGAGACTGACGCTCATCAAAAACTTCTAGGTAATCTTGGATAACCAGACGGGAAAACAAGGCTGAAAATTGGAGTCCTCCCACCAAAGAAAATGCCTCATTAAGGCGTAATATTTCTTCATATCGTAATCCTAACGCGTTCCTGGAAACAAGTAAATCAGAGGATAATTTCCCCGAGTAATCCTGGTACGCCATTCGTCCGCCGGTTGATGTATAGTCCCAGAAGACACCTAAATTGGAATTGGAGCGTAGACCAACGGCCAACGTAATTTGCGAACCATAATAGTTGGGAAAGGATTCGGTGACTTTCGCAAGTGAAGGTTCAGCAATGTGGTTTTGTATCTCTTCTAACTCACTCATTAAAAAACTACCATACGTCTGTTTAACACTTAGAGTGATGGACTGTCCGAAGGCAGGTAGTAAAAAGGCTAGATATAGGCTAAGGGCAAGTAAAGACTTCATACAAGTACAAGCTGTTTTGTCATATTGTGCTATATATCCACGACCATATAGGTTCCATCAGTAGAGAACAGCGTTTTGTTCAAGAAGTAAACGCTTGATCTAGCATCAGGGGCGATCGGCATCGTTTTCAGTAATCGTCCAGTGTTTAATTCAAAGAATAAGTAGGTAGACTCTTCCTCAATGGTACCCACTCCAGCAATTACGTTATGGAATTCATCTACCGATACATTGTCCAGCCAATACGGTACGGAAAGTTCTCTTGTCGTTGTTAAATCGGGTAGTTGCAACCAGGTGAACCTGGTCTCATTTTTTTGAGCTTCTCGCTGAAGCAGTAAAAGTTCTTCTGGTTCCTCTCCTACAAACCATTGACGATGAGCCGGTGGGATCGCACCTAACGTATCTTTCTTCCCAGCCTTTATTTGGAATACTTGCGTTCTAGAACTGAGATACTTTCCGCTCCTCGAGAGATAGGTAACCCGAGTGTCTCCTAGAGAAAGAACTGCTGCACCCTTATTCATATCGATGTACCAGGTAGAGTCAGCGCTTACTCCTCCCGGTACAATGTATGCTGACCTAAAAGACAATTGATTTTGATTCGACACCATTAGTCTAAGTGGGCTTACAGTATATCCTAGAAGATCTTCAACAGGATATTTTACTCCCAATGACAAGGTCATAGGGTCTAGTTCAGTAATCGTTCCTACCTCGTTTAGGTAGGCATATTGACCATCCTCTGAGATACTGAGTCGGTTAAAAAATCCACTTGACTGGCTGTCGATACCCAGCGCAGCTGCCGGACTTGTTAAGACCTGCTCATCAAACCGAAAGATACTATCCCACCGCTGTAGGTAATAGGATTGATTTTGAGGTACGTATTGTAACTCTGTAAATGCATGAAATGGCTGCCCCATGACTACCGATACCGACGTTCCCTCGGCACCCGAGAAAGGGGTCGGATGGGCGGAAGTAATGAGCTTAAACCTTATTGGTCCACCAAAGTGAACGTTGTCGATGGTTATGCTGGTATCATTTACATTGGTTAGCGTTTTAATGAGCGTCGGAGGGCTTGAATTCTCGAGCTTGAACAACGTATAACTGCCAAAGTTGGCATGGTACATACTTTCATCCCAGCGTAGTGTAACGGTAGAAACTCGATCATTGGCCGCTACTTTGAGTTGAGGATAATTATCTGAGTAAGTAAATACGGTTCCCTGAGACCGCTGTTTATATCCTTGTATATCTACCCAGTAGGTGACATTTCCTCCGACATATAGACTATCGTAAACAAATGTTTGGAGTTGATCATCGATGATGGCAAAGGGAGTGGATGCATTGTTTCTATGAATGGAATATTGGTAAAAGTTAGGCTTTTCGTACGTATTCCATTTGATTAGCAAACGACCATTATCGGGTTTGACCTCTTGAATGAGGATAGGTGCAATAGGGTCATTATCAATTTGGATCAGCCATACTCTTTCTCCAGTAAGTATTTCTGCCCCTAATTCATCGGCCAAGCTTCCTGTTCCTGAGTTGGCGTTGAAGAGCAGACGTAATTCATAAGCACCCGTTTGGTAATTCTCAGGTCGTAAAGAAAAATCTCCGAAATTCTCAGTAGAGGTTTCAATAAGATAGTCACCTAGCCAAATTTCTAGACTGTTAAGTGTTCTTTGTCCAACATCAATAGAATAAGAAAAAGTAGTAGGTTCAATGAGGGAAATCGTATCTTGTGCTGTATTTAAATCGACCCGAACAGCGATCGTTGGATTCTCATCCACGTCAACGAAGTATTCGCCTTGTGGATCAAATGTACAGGCAGTATAAACGAGGCTTAGGTAAAGAAATAAGATGTTAGTAGGATAGCCTTTCGCGACATTAATCATTAAAAATAATTATACTTTTCTAGCAAATGTAATAATATTATTGCTGTATAATATTGTTTGATGCAAAAAAATATAATTAAATATAAAAGATAGTTATTGCTAAGTCCGAGTAGATTACGGTCTATATATTTAAAATGAGATGGGATAAATAGTTCTGGTATTCATGGGCCATTTGGTGACCAGTATGGGCACCTTGAGTGGGAAATACTATAAAATGTACTGGCCCTTTTTACATTTTAGTCTAACGCAACCAGCAAGGTGAGGATTACAGGGTATTACGAACCGTGTTTACTATGTATACTTTTCTAATGATCCGAAGTAAGCACGATCCATTCCCTTCTTCTTCTCCGCTCCCCTACCCTATTTCATGATCAATAGGCTTACAACTTCTGCCCCATTGTGCAATTTGTGCAATTCTTGTGCAATTCAACTTCACTAGGCAAGCACATAAAAAGAACCTGCCCCTCTCCTACCCGCTTGCAGCACCAGCCCTAGCTTAATTAACTCTTTTAGGTCATTACTGGCCGTATTACGCGAGCACTGATTTAGTTGCTGATAGTCTTTATTGGTAATCCGGCTGCGCTCTTTCAGGTACTGGATCGCCTTGCGTTGCCGCTCATTCAGCGGAAGCTTCGCCAGTTTCTCTTCGGTAAGGCCGTCTTTGAAGAAGGTAACTTCCAAGCCGCCAAAGGCTTCGCGGAACTGCGGGGTAGGTAATCCGGCCCGCTCACAGTCTTGCAGGATCGCAATCGTTCCCCTACCCCAGGACTCAATATAACCCGCTTTGTAGAAGATATCCGAGAGTAAACGATTTCGTGGCCGAGAAGGGTGTTTCCGCTGTAAATCTTCTACCGAGAGCGTATCAGGTAGTGCTCCTTCATTCCACAGGATCATTTTATCGTCGTAAACACTGATCTGTAAAGTGGGTCCAGCATAATCGCGGTGAATCAGCGCATTGATGATGGCTTCCCGCAGCGCGGTTTCGGGGTACTCTGCTTTTTCTTTGCGTACGATCCCTTCGTAGTAAATTTTGGGTACCAGGTACTTTAAGCGCAACACTTCTAACGCCTGGTCTACCTGTTGAAACAGATTACCCCTGATGTGATCATCGGATAACAGTTCAGCGTCTGAAGCGAACAGCCCAATTTTAAGGTAGGCAGCACTATAGAAGGCCTGGGGTTTTTTGCCAAACAGCAGGATGGCGGCTCGTTTCAGGGTTTTCCCGACGGCTAGTTCCAGCTTTTCCAGCAGGGCTACGATATCCTTATCGGTTTTCAGGGGCTCGCCTTGAATAGAAGGCAGTCGCTGGGCAGCTAACCGCTGGAAACGCTGTAAAGTCTCGCGGTCTAGGTCAGCCACCGTGGCGGTTGGTTCAGGCTGATCATCCCAGCGGTTACCACTGCGGGCTAACAGGAATTGGGCGAGTGCCTGGCCTTTTACTTCCTGATTGGTACTACCCACCCTTCGGTAGTACTTGCCATTTAGTGCGACAGGTAGCGGTGAGGCTTCTACAGAAATGATGATATAGGTGGTATTACTTTCTTCCTGAAGATCCAGGCGGGGATACACGCCTAACTTCTGGATGATCTTACCGGGTAATGTTTCCAGCAACTTCTTGGGGTTATCTGGGGGTAGAATTTGCCCCTGGTCGTCTTTGCCTAAATGAATCGCTCCCCCTTCCGTATTAGCAAAAGCACAGAGGGTGGCTAAGTGGCTGTCTTGCCACTGCTGTTTGTAATCTAGTTGTTGAGATTCTGCCTTGGCCATGATGTCAAAACTACGTGATGCGGAAGGGAAGTGCAATCAAGTTTCTAATTTTATGTAAAGCGCAAGTATTTCACCAATCAACTACTCGTACGAGCCTATCTGCTTGAGCAGAAGCTATGCGGAATGTACAGAACTTAGTGGAAAAACGGTTGATTATTAACTTGGGTAAGTCCGCTACCAGTGCCCACTATATTCTCAAATAGTTGGAACATCGTGGGGACAATACGTTGCTGCTTATTTATATAAATATTTGATAATCAATTACTTAATGTAGTAATCGTTGGGACATAATAGAGACCAAGCAGGTAACCAGCTTTGAAAAACAGCTGTTACTTGGGTTGGCTATAATCGCTTGCCCCTATCCTATTTAAATAACGCTGCTTACTGTTGAATTATGCAATTTGTGCAATTATTGGGCAATTCATCTTGCTTTTCCTTTTCCTTACTCCTGGATGAAGGCTTTCAGCAATTCTAGTTTTCGCTGTATCTGGTCAATATCCTTAATTGAGCTAGTCACTGAGAGGTCTTTTACCGTTTGAATAATTTGATTTTTCTTCGTAGAAAATGCGTTGTCGCTAGTCATTTTCTTCTTGCTTTTGGTTACCGCTTTTGGTTGAGGTGAAATGGTAAGTAGGGCTTGCTGAATATCATCCGAAGAAGTAAGTTTTGGTAGGTTGTCTCCTTTGTATTTTCCCAATGTTTGCAGCGTGGATTTTTTAATTTTCACTTGCCCGGCTAATACCTCTCTTTTTAGGTTCGGGCTATCTTGACCGATCCGATCAATTCCCAAAGCTAAATCTGAATCACGTTGAATAGTCGCCTCACCTACCCCATATTCCCGCGCTAACCGCTCGCTAGTTTTCAAGTTATCATTTTGATTACTTGACCGGCGATCACCCCCATGACGCGCTTTTTCGCGGTTGTACCGGACTCCTCGTAAGTAGCTGCGCTGCTCGTTGGTGAGGTTACGGCGACCCAGTTGATTGACCAGCATCCAGTCCTTGACCGCCTCAAAATCAGCAAAGTCGACTACTTTGGTGTTATAGCGGGGGCTTTCACCCTCAGAAATTAGTTTCTTGACAATTTGAGCACGGTTGTATCCATCAATTAGAATAAATCCCCGCGCGGGATCATCCCAGAGGAGTAGGGCTTCCCGAACGCCTTCCTTGCGGATACTTTCTTCCAGTAAAGCAAACTCTTCGGGTTGTAAAGGTGGGATAAAGCTTTGTAGATGCACATCAAAAATGATGGTATCAATGGTAGGTTGACTGAAGTTGGTACGGTAGACTTCCTGGGTTTTAGAAGCTGAACTCTTTTGGTTCGATCGAGCCTCTTTATTCGCTTTTCGGAGCTTATCAATCGACTTGGACATGCTGCACTCGGTCTAGTACTTCGTTAGTGAGAGACTGGTAATCTCTAGCCGCATTGGAAGAAGGATCATAAGCAAAAATGTCCATGGAAACGTAAGGGGCTTCCATAAGCTTGGTCAGAAATCGAATTCGGGTATTAAATACCTGTCCGTTATAGTTTTCCTCTAAATCTTGAGCGATCGCTGCACTGATATTCCGATTAGGATGAAAAAACGTAATTAATATGCCCAAACACTCTAGATCAGGATTGATATCCTGCTTTACTTCATGGTCAATCATATTTTTTACATCCTCTACGCCCGTATTGGAATATGAGCTACCTGCCTGAGCAGTGATAATGTATCGGCTGGCACAGGTAAGGGCATTCGCAGTAAAAACACCCAGCGACGGAGGGCAATCAATAATGATAAAATCATATTGATCTTTCACGGGGGCTACCGCACGTTTTAGCTTGTTATTGCGGTTAATATCGTCGCTTAAAACCAGTTGAATCGTTTCCAAATCCGAAGAGGCAGGTACCATATCAAGGTTGGTATCTACTGATCGGATAGGGAGAGGGGCACCATCACGGTAGCAATGATAAAGGGTAGGGTGGTCTTCAGTCACGATACCCAATCCATCGGTTAAATTAGCCTGGGCATCATTGTCAATCAACAATACTTTTTGCTGTTGTAAGGCGAGGCCTTTCCCTAAGTTGATGGCAGTAGTTGTTTTTCCAACCCCGCCTTTGCGGTTTAATATTGCGATGATTTCAGCCATAGTATGCCTGCCTATTCGAATAAATTAGGTTGCGTTCCGATAATTTCATACTCACCCTCGCCATATTTACTTTTTTGAATGATCCAACCCGTTTTTTGCAGAACATAATCTTCGTAAGCCTGTTCAAATTCAGGCAAGGTGCTATCTACATAACGGCGAGACCATGCATTCATATTGGCTGAGTGGGTGTTTAGTTTTCCATTTTTTACTAAATCCCCCCGAAACATTTCAGGAAGATTATTCGCATATACCTCAAATCCTGTCCAGTCATCCTCAGAGAAATTACCTACTTTATCGCTAACAAGCTGTTTCCGATGAGCTTCGAAATCATGGCGTAATTTACTCAAAATCGCCTTCCTCTCCCGAATCTGTTGTTCTTTTTCTTTTTGTTGTTCTTTCTCTTCGGCGACTTGCTTTTCAAAATTAGAAGCAGCTTGTACACCCATTGAGATTAGCTTAAAAATATACGCAGCTGGGTTTTTTACTTTTCCTTGTTTATAACGATCCTGGGTTAGTTGGATGAGCGTACGAAGATTATCATGATTTAGATCATTCGCCGCTAGTAATTTTTTTATTTGTCCCTTGCTAAGGCCCATTGTCGCTAAATCTTTTTTAATGTCGGATAAACGGTCATCCTGGGCTTTTTCTTCTTCTTTTTGTTCTTGATAGGAAACGGTGCTACGCTTACGATGAATGATGAACTTAATTTCATTAACGCGTTTTCCTTGCTTAATCTCTTCAAACTCAAACGAGATATCGGTATGCTCTTTTAGGTCTTGCTGCGCTTTTACCAGGACTTTTTGCTTGAAGGTGTAGTAACTGCGGTATTTGCCAGCGATTTGCAGCTTGCGTTTAATTTCTTCTACTTGCATCGTCCGGTGGCCAATCTTTACATACTGACATAAAAACTCATAAATACGCATACTGAAAGCACTCTTTAGGAAGAGCACATTAAGATCGTAGAAACTGGTAAAATGGGCTTTCAGCTCTAATAGGTGGGGTTTTAATTCTGGAACGAATCGCATGGCAATAGTGCCATTCGCATTTTTAGTTTTAGAGTAAGTAACGAAATGAAACTGCTCCACGTCACCGTTGTCATCCTCAATTTTAATAACCCGCTGCATTAATCGGTTGACGATATCAACCATACGAGAGTATAAGGCGCGATTGCTTTTCTGCCGTAATTCCTTCCGGAAATCATCAATCCGAAGATAGTAGGTTTTAAAGTCTTCATCACCAGGCTGAATTTGTATAGCCATTAGGTAGATGATCTTCATCTCAATAGGGGAGAGGCGGTATTCAGCATTGATCAACTGGTTGCTTTTGACAACCAATGAGCTAGAACGTTCCAATGTAGCGGGTAACCCCATATTTTGTAGTAGGTTTGATTGTAGCTGCTTGATTAAAGGAAAGTACCTTGCCTTTTAGTAAATGACAACTCCAATCTTTAGATTCTAAAAATTTAGTGTTTCAAAAGGTTGCTTTTACTAGTAGAGCAATTGATTCTGCAAAAAAAATCAGTCGTTTACAGATGTAAATGCTTCAAAAGGTTGCCGATATATCCTCAAAAGGTTGCTTTTACTAAAGAAATCCAGTGTTTTCAGCAGTGAGAGCGACATTTATGTAAAGTTACCTCAAAAGGTTGCTTTTGCTTCAAAAAGTTGCTTTAATGCTTCAAAAGGTTGCTGATGTATCCTCAAAAGGTTGCTTTAAAATGATAAATCATTCTAAATCAAAGAGTTAATCAAGAAATACTTCAAAAGGTTGCTTTTTGCTTCAAAAGGTTGCTTTTAGTGTTAATATCTGCTTGTAAATCAGTAACTTACATCACTCGAAAATTCGACGTATTCGAAATTAAAACTATAAAAACATCGACGGAGAAAAAGATTTCAAAGGTTTTACTAGCCAAAGGAAGAAGGAAGGGGTAAAAACCAGGATTATGGTTAACATAAGTTTGATTATGCAACAAAACGGTTAGAACAGCACAAGCTAAACATCCACAATCGAAGTGACAATTCCTAATCGAGGAATCTTTCTGTTGAAAAAATAATATGGGTAACCAGTAGTTAGGCAACCACTAATTCATCGATAGGGTAGGGGGAATACTTGGTTCAACCACTGATAACAAAAGACTGGAATTCTCAATCAAATATGCGTAATCTCGCCTTATGAATATTGAGCAAGCCAAGCAGCTATCCCTGACTGCCATTATGGAACAACTGGGTCACCGACCCGTTCGCACCCATGATGGGGGGAACGAATGGGAGTATCTGAGTCCCTTACGGGAAGAGAAAGAAGGTAGCTTTGGGATCAATATTCGTAAAAACGTCTTTTACGATCTGGGAAGCGGGCAGGGAGGCAATATTATTGACTTTGCCAAACTAATGGCCAGTACCGATCAGGTCTCCGAAGCCTTGCGTTGGCTGGATCAGTTTGCTCATACCAAGCCACCCACTACACCAATACTGGATAAGCAACCAACCGAGTATCAGATTAGCATAGATCGTATGCAGCCATTAACTGATCCCAAACTTCAGCAATATCTTAGCAACACTCGTCAGTTGGCGTTACCGCTGGTTGCCTCTCATGTGCAGGAAGTACATTATCACAACGGTCGTAAAGGTCCTTTTTACGCGGTGGGTTTTGCCAATGATAGTAACGGCTACGAATTACGCACCCACGGCTTTAAGGGCAGTACCAGTAAGGATATTACGCATATCCGGACGGCTGGTGGTCGAGCGAGGCAGATTCATGTCTTTGAAGGCTTTACCGACTATCTCTCGCTGTTGACGCTCACAGGACGCCAGAGACTCAATACAGACGTTTTGGTACTCAATGGCACAGCGATGGCTGAACGCGGCTCAGCGGCGCTTAAAACGGTAAATTATGAGATGATCTTTACCTGGCTGGATATTGGGCAGGGGGGTGAGCGTGTTACTGGGTTTTTTGCCCGGCAGTTCCCGAAGCAGGTCTACCCGATGAACGGCCTGTATAGTGGGCACGATGATCTGAATGCCTACTTGGTGGCGCAGCGAAGGCAACATAGTCTATCCGAGGTACAGCAGCAGTTTAAGCTGGACTCTAGCCGCTACCGCTACCGTAGCCCGTATCTGCTGGCTGAAGCAGCCGAAGGGCAGGGGAGAAGCCACTAGCGTTTCCAGTAATCTTGATGACCCTATTATCCCCTAAGAACCGTCAGTGGATACCCCTACCTGTTTTGTTTTGGTGAGTAATCGCCGTACTTGCGTGGGATAAAACTGCTTGCCTCGGGCGGTGAGAAACCCATTCGCATTGAGTTTGTCCGCAATGTGCGGTTCGTCTACACAAACGGGTGAAATCCTCGGTAGGAACAGGTTAGTTTTCTGATTTTCAATACGTTAGCAAAATCGTATTTTAGAGAGGAGAGCCTAAAATCCTCGGTAGATTAAACTGACTCTTTTTTTCTTGTAGATTTTTGCTCAGAAAATCATATTCACCCTGCATATTAATGTGCTGCCAACTGACAATGGAACCTGCTTGTATTGTGGTAAGCATCTCGCTGCGATCCACTAGATCAGTAGTCTTCGCTAGTTTGTCCGACAAGAAAAGATAATTCCAAAGTACAATGGAGTTTTGGATCAGTTGCTTACATCCCGCGACAACCTCCTGTTCTTCCTTGGTTTCTGCCCGGAACTCTTGATTATCACCAAAGAAAACGGCTTTAGAAAAGCGATGCGTTAATTCTACGACATTAAGTTGCCGTTCAATCACTTGCCGTAGCTCTACGTCATCCAGGTAGTAAAGTAAAAACTGGGTCTTGATGAGTCGGCCATATTCTTTCAGGGCTTGGTAGAGCGGATGCTGATACGAGTAAGAACTTAGCCGTTTAAATATCTGGGAGGCGGTCGTTTCCCGCAAGGCAATAGTAGCGATCAATCTGAGAATGTTGTCCCACTGGGAAAGGATTAACTCTTCGTTGATCAATCGGTCTGGAAAGATAGAAAAGTCTTGTGCAGTATACACACTTCGTGATAACGGACTGTATAATACAGACTTTTTGAAACCTTTGATCCGAGGGGCAAAGGTATAGCCTAATAGGTGAGCCACCCCAAATATGATCTCACTAAATCCGTGGGTATCGGTAGAATGAATCGTGCTCTTGACAACTTCGTTATTGAGCAAGCCATCAATCACATAGGCCGCTTCCCGTTCGGAAGAGCTGATCACGGTTGAGTGAAAGACCGCACTACGTTCATCCACAAAACTGTATACCGTGACCCCTTTGCCGCTGCCGAAGTACTTAAAGGAGTGGTTCGCGTTCAGGGAATGACCATGTACCCCAAACTTTTGGCCATCGCTAGCCGTGTGCATTTCATCTGCACTCTTTCGGTAAATTTCAGTCAGGGGTATCTGATCAATCATCTCGGTGAGCCGCTGGTTAGCCGCCCGGATATTCTCTACGGTGAAGTACCAATTGGCAACAGTCTCTAACTGATTGGGGGCAATCCCCTTAGAGATACGCGCCACTTTCCGGATGCCGACGTTACAACCGTAGCCAATAATGGCCGCAATGAAGAGTTCATCAGCAGGACGTTGCTTCTTGTACTTCAATGTGTAGTGCTGAAAGCAATCCAGGTACCTAACTTTCTGATGCACCTCGAAAAGTACCTCCAGTACGGAAGTGTAGCGCCGACTGGCAAATAAGCTAGACAGTGAATCAGCTTCTACCTTTTCCACTGCTGGAGTGTTGAGAATAAGGGTTTGATGCGTCGGCGGTTTTCCCTGGGCGAAGCGAAGGAAGGTGTTTTGCCCTTGCTGGATGCGCTGGTTCGTCCTCTGGAATTGATTGTGAAGATGACCGTAGATTCGTTCCAGCCAGGCCTTTCCATCGCTAGCTTGGCTGAGTCCGCTTTGTTTAAGCAGTTGCTCCCGGCTATCTTGCCAGTTCTTGAGCGGTATCATATAGTCATCCACCGCCCGATGCCGATAGGAGTAGAATGCGTTTAGGCTACCGGACTTAACCTTTTCGGCAATATACGAGAACAGTAGCATCTTATATAAAGAAGCACGAAAGGTGCCCTCTTCGGTGCGAAGGTATTGTTGCTCTTCCTCTTTGAGAAACACCATTGGAGCGCGACTTCCTACCTTCCCTTGCTTGTCGACGTAATACTGCCAAGCTTGATAGATAGCGGGAGCAGAGGTGAGATCGTGAAAAACAACAACCTGAAGCAATTGCCCGACCCGGTTGTTGAGTTTACGAAAGTTATCTTCCAAAATATCGTAATACTCTATCTGCTGAGTAGCCGGACTGATTTCTTTCTCTAAGGCTTCAGCATGCTGGTCAACCCGTTGTTCATCGCTTTGCTCGGCCGCTACGATCTCGTTGAGCAAAATGATCTTTTCATCATCGGCTAGCTCTTCGGATTGGATGATTGCTTTGGCTTCTTCCCAGGTTTCTTTGTAGCGTCGGCGGGAGCGGGTAACGCTACGGATGGCTTGGTTCTTCGCCCGACGGGAAGCAAAATACTGTTCTTTCTGCTTCTTTTCTACTTGGTTCTGACTCGACTTTACCGAAGAGAGTAGCACATCAATCAGGTTGTCCTGGTAGGTACAAAACTGATGCTGAACAAAGGATAGCAGATGCAGATACTGCTGAGATGGATCAGCCATGCGTTGTAGCTGAAAAGCGGTCGCTTTCATCGTCCACTGCGCGTGATAATACATAGCATCCTGACTGATAGGGCCGTTGGGTACCTGTAACCGCTGCACAATCGGAAGCAACTGAAAGAACAACTCCTTTATATAGATGAAGTCCTCCAAGCTCGCTCGGATGCGAGAGGGCTGTATCTTCTGGTTTATCTTTTTAAGTTTACTGAGCCGATAGACACCGGCATCGGTCACAATATCCTCCAGCAGTTGATCCAGGTAAAACTTATCCTCTGGTAGTAGTGCTTCCGCTAGAATACTACGTAATTGCTCTTCAAAATGTCGAAACGCATGCGTGATCGCGTTGCTTAAAAAGTGAGCGGTTGGGAGTGCCACCCGTTGTGCTTTGAGATACTGGATCAGATGTCCGAAGATCTGTTTGGGGCGAAGCCGTTTGGCTACTAACCGGTTCAACTCATAGTTAAATTCCTGCTTCTTACTATCAAAATCAGTGTACCCGAGTGCTCTGAGGATAGCGATCCGGTGTTCATAAATAACGGTACTGGTGTAGTTCTTCCGAAAGTCTTCCACCGAGATGTCAACCTTGAGATGTTGAATCAGGAACTGAATATCATTATCCTGAAAGCGCTCTACTGAGAAGAAGCGATTAGTATAGCCAAAGTATCCCCACTGAAGCAAGAACCCTACTTGCGTCCAAGGCTTTCGCAAAGGACTAATAAGTTCTCTTACATGTTCAGAGACGTAGAAGTACTTTCTGCGCTGTACGGAGTTAAACTCCGGGGGCTGATCAAACTGGTAAGCTTCGCTTTTGGAAAGAACATGGAGTTGCATAGTGGCGAAGGAAAACGGTCGTTTCGGTTAGGGAAAAAGTAACCATGGATAATCCCTAATAAATCTACTGGTTTTTGTTTAAATTAACTGCTTAAATGGGTTTTTATTAACATCAGTCTTTTTCTGTATGATTTACGCCTACTTGCGGGTGAGTTCCGATAAACAATCAGTAGAAAACCAACGCTATGAAATCCTCAAATTTGCTGACGGGAAAAAACTATCGATTGACCATTGGATTGAGGAAACCGTCAGTGGTACTAAGAAAGTAGATAAACGGAAGTTGGGTGGCTTCTTGGAAGCAATGCAGCCGGAAGATATGCTTGTTGTCTCAGAACTTTCCCGTTTGGGTCGCAACCTGATGGACGTGATGAGCATCTTGCATCGGTGTATGGAAAGTGAAGTGAAGGTATTTACGGTGAAGGAAAAGTATGAGCTAGGTAATAATATCAACTCGAAGGTGCTGGCTTTCGCTTTCAGTCTATCAGCGGAAATTGAACGGCAACTCATTAGTCAGCGTACTAAGGAAGCACTAGCACGTAAAAAAGCAGAAGGTAAAAAACTAGGCCGACCAAAAGGGAGCCTGTCAAAATACACCAAGCTATCGGGGAAGGAAGAGCAAATCAAAGAATTACTGGCTAAGCAGATTAGCTATAGTGCTATTGGTAGACTTTTAGGGGTGCACCGGGTCACGGTAAAACAATTTGCTACAAGCCGAAAACTGTATGGAAATTAGAATACATTCAGACAGCAGAAAATCTTTCAGTTATGTTAGAACGAACGTTAGAAGACCAAAATATCAAGCCCACCACCATGCGCTTATTAGTACTCAAAGAGTTGGTTGAATCAAGTGCGGCCATCAGTCTGAGTGAATTAGACTCTAAGTTTGAGCGCGCTGATAAAGCGACCCTCTACAGAACCCTAAAGACCTTTGAGGACAAAAAGCTCATTCATAGTATTGAAGATGGCACGGGTTCGGTCAAATATGCCCTCTGTGAAGAAGGGTGTGAATGTGAACCTCAAGATCAGCATATTCACTTTCATTGCATCAAGTGTAATGAAACCTACTGCCTGATCCAAGTTAAAATACCTCCAATACAAATACCCGCTGGCTTTCAAGCAGCGAGTGCCAGTATGGTCTATCAAGGTATTTGTGCTAACTGCTCTTGACAATGCAAACTGGTTGCACTGTTTTGTTTGTATACTTGCCGAATGAATGTTGTTTCGTTCATATTGTCAATCGTCATACTGGGCATGGTGATACTGCCCTGCGCCGATGAGTCATCATTAACTGAACCGACTTCAGTAGAAATCACTGACCACTCTGAAGACTCCGATCATCACGGTTTGTGTTCGCCCTTCTGTACGTGTCATTGCTGCCATACCCACGTTATCTTTTATGACACTTTTCATTTGAGCACATTCACCTTCTTCAGCAGCGTACCTGTTGAACAATCATGCCCATTACTATCCAGAATTTCTTTTTCTATCTGGAATCCCCCACCCGTTAATGAATCAAACCTAATAGCCTAACCCTATCACGTTTATTCATTAAAAGACTAAGAAATTCATCTCGATGAAACATATAATCATTGAGCTGATGCTGCTGACAGCAGCGTTGGCTCAAGCGCAAAATACCTTTACTGCCCGTGTCATCGATGCGGAAGGAAACGAACCCTTATTGGGTGCCACCGTGAAAATAAGCCCCACTAAGGGAGCCGTTACCAACCTGAAGGGCTACGTGGAAATCACCAATATTGAAGCCGATACCATTCAGGTTTTAGTTTCTTATGTAGGTTATGAGCCTTTTAGGAAAACCTATATTTTCCCTCTTCAAGGCATACAAACCATTGCCCTAGAACAAGGCGAAGAACTGGAAGAAGTAGTCGTAACATCCACGCGAAGTAGCAGAACCATTGATGATATCCCTACGCGAATTGAAGCCATCAGCTCAGAAGAATTAGAAGAGAAAGCCATCATGAAATCTTCTAATATTGCGCTGGTACTGCGAGAAAGTACGGGTATTCAAGTGCAACAAACGTCAGCCAGTTCGGCCAACCAGAGTATCCGAATTCAAGGTTTGGATGGTCGCTACACCCAATTATTGAAAGACGGATTTCCGCTTTTTGGCGGCTTCTCTAGTGGGCTAAGCATCATGCAAATTCCACCGCTTGATTTGAAACAGGTTGAAATCATTAAAGGGAGTAACTCAACATTATACGGCGGTGGAGCCATTGCCGGATTGATTAACTTGGTTACCTACACGCCAGAAGAAGAAAGAAAGTTCCGATTGATGGTCGACCAAACGCAAGCGTTAGGTACTACGTTCAATGGCTTTTATGCTGAGCGGTTCAACAAATTCGGATTAACGTTCTATACTTCTGCCCATCGGCAGGAAGCCTATGATCCGAACAATGATGACTTTAGCGACATACCAAGAATCAGGAGCTTAACACTCAACCCCTCATTTTTCTATTATCCAAATGAAAAGTCAAGCCTGCGGTTGACCCTAAACACCACCCTTGAGAACCGACTAGGTGGTGATATGCAGGTCATAGAAAACAACCCCAGTGGTATTCATCAATTCACCGAAGAAAATGAATCTGACCGGATGTCTTATCAGTTGACCTACCAAAATCAGTTGGATGACAATAAGTCGTTGACCATTAAGAACAGTCTTACTTACTTCGGACGGCAAATTATAGAGCCTGATTTCCAGTTCATGGGTAAGCAATGGTCATCCTTTAGCGAGGTGGCCTACAATTATAGCACAGAAAGATCAAGCTGGATTGCAGGACTCAATCTCTACACCGATCAATTTGATGAAACCCCGTTTGATTCGCTCGAACGAGATTACAGCTACACCACATTTGGGGCATTCACGCAAAATACCTTTGATTTAACAGAACAGCTCGCGCTAGAGAGTGGACTTCGGTTCGATTATGACCTGGACTATGGTTTTTTTGCGCTGCCTAGACTTTCGTTCCTAGCACAATTCAACCAAAAATGGTCGGCGCGTATTGGTGGTGGCCTTGGGTATAAACTTCCGACTATTTTCACCGAAGAGGCGGAAAACCTGACCTATCAGGGCATTTTACCCATCAGCACAAGCACCGAAGCCGAGCGATCTATCGGTGGTAATCTGGATGTCAACTATCAAACATTTTTAGGCGATGAATGGACAGTATCTGTAAATCAACTGTTCTTCTACACCCGCTTATATGATGCATTGGTATTTCGCGAAAACAGTTTGGGGCAGTTTTTCTATGAAAACGCCGATGGTTCGGTGACCAGCCAGGGGATTGAAACCAACATCAAACTAGGTTTTCGAGACTTCAAGCTATTTGCCAACTACGCACTTATCAATACCAGGTTGGAGTACGACAATCTCAATGAGCAAAAGCCATTGACCCCCAAGCACAATATCGGTTCGGTTTTAATGTATGAAGTAGAAGATCAGTGGCGCATCGGTTATGAAGCTTACTATACGGGCAGACAATTTAGAAGCGACCGAACGCAAACCGATGACTATTGGATGATGGGCTTGATGGTGATGCGAACGATCAACAAGCTAAGCCTGTACCTCAACTTTGAAAATTTCACCGATACCCGCCAGCACCGCTTAGAAAACTTTCAGGTGGACAGCCGCCTCAAACCGGATTTTCCCGAAATATGGGCACCTACCGATGGACGGATTATCAATGCAGGACTGATTTTAGAACTTTAAAGAACCTGATATGAAATTATACACCACCATGCCTCAACGGCTAAAACCCTACTTCCATCAAGAATTGACCGAGTATAAAAGGCATTTGAATGCTGGAAACCTACCAACGGCGTGGAATTATTTAGAGCGGGCGCATATCATCGGTCAGGCGTATCCCTATCATCACAGCTATGTCCACTGGAAGATGCTGCTTTTTGGTATCCGCATCAAAGATGCGAAGGAGGTAATTGGGCAGGTCCCAAGGCTTCTGGTAGGTGGGGGCAAGTCTTTCGTAGGAAAAATTCCGGTAGGCAATACCGGCGGAGCAAACATTCCACCGTTGAAGCCTCTCCCAATTTCAGAAGAACTAAAGGCAATTTTCAAAAAAGCTGGATTAGAAAATTATGGGGCATAATCACGATCACGCACACAACCATGCAGAGGGCAATGTAAAAGTTGCCTTCTTTCTCAATCTCAGCTTCACGATCATCGAGATCATTGGCGGGCTTTACACCAATAGTTTGGCCATCCTTTCCGATGCAGTGCACGATTTAGGTGATAGTCTCAGCTTAGGACTTTCGTGGTATTTTCAAAACCTATCCAAGAAAGGTAGAACCAAAACATTCTCGTATGGCTACAAACGCTTCTCACTGCTGGGTGCCATTATCAACACTATTGTATTGATTGTTGGATCAATCTTTATTTTGACTCAGGCCATTCCAGAGCTATTCAATCCCGAAGAAACCAATGTGAAGGGCATGCTCTACCTCTCCATTTTAGGTATCGTGGTGAATGGTGCAGCCGTATTCAAACTTCGGAAAGGGGAATCGCTCAATGAAAAAGTGGTCTCACTTCATCTGCTTGAAGACGTTTTAGGATGGGTAGCAGTGCTCATTGGTAGTATCATTATGATGTATGCCGATGCCCCATTTATTGACCCATTGCTTTCTGTACTTATTTCAGTTTTCGTGCTGTACAATGTTTACAGGAATCTTAAAAAGAGCTTATTGGTCATTCTTCAGGGCATTCCCGAGGAAGTCTCCATGGATGACATTCGGCAAAAGCTCAAAGGCCTACCAGAAGTTACCGATATTCACGATTGCCATGCTTGGTCAATGGATGGTCAATACAATATTCTAACCGTTCATCTGGAACTAGACAGAGACTACAAACTATCCGAGCAAGCCCAACTAAAGGAAACAGTCCGTTCAAAGTTGAAAGATGAGTCCCTTAACCACATCACCATTGAGTTTGAAGGGCAAAATGAAGACTGTGCCTTAAAGGATTGCTAAGAGGCTGTTTAAAACGAAATTAGTTAAATCTTGCCAAAATCATATCGGCAAAAGCCAAGGCGATGAACGCCTCTGAAGAGCTGGTTTTCTTCTCATAATCCTTTGATAGTCTGCGATATCCATTTAGCCAAGCAAAGCTTCTCTCTACTTGCCATCTATTTTCTTGTGGGACGAATCCCTGTTCGGTGGGCGGCGCCTGTGTGGTGTCCACCTCCCAGCCATACCACCTTGCTCCCTCGGCAAATACGCCTCCGTAGGCCGAATCCCCCCTAATGGTCTTGAGTCTGTCCATGCCAACACTATCTAGTTGGTGGAGTAACTCGAGGCCAGCTTCCCCGTCATGCTGGTTTGCCCTTCCCACATATACTGCCCATGGTAGTCCTTGGGTATCAACAGCAATGTGGCGCTTACGACCGTTGACGTTCTTGCCACCATCTATTCCTCTTTCTTCATGAACGAATGGGGCGGCCTTGACACTCTGACTGTCAAAGGCTAGAAGACTTGGCTTAACCTGCCGATCACAGTTCTCCCGTTCCATGGACGATAATGCACGCATTATCAGCTTGCTGGTACCGTCCCTCGACCACTTGCTGTAATAATAGTATACACTTTGCCATTTGGGGTAGTTTCCCTCTAGGTCTCTAACCCTGCGGATGGCCTCTACTACATCCCGTAATATTAGTTTCTTGGGTTGGTTGTTCTTTAAAAAAGGTTTGATAACTTCCCACTGGTAGTCGGTCAACCTTCTAAATGCTGAAGGCATAGCTCTATAGTTTTAGTACAACCATAAAGCTAATGACCGATTGCCTTTTATCTAAAATTCAAGAAATTGGCATCCAAACAGCCTCTAAGCATTTAAATCAACTAAATGCCGAGTGAAATTTGACTAATTAGTTAATTCCAACCTCTGCCAGCTAGTCCGTGTCTTCATAGAAACCCTCGATCTATGAGACCTATTGTACTACTTAGTCTTATCGCTGTAATTTTTCTTTCCTCTTGTGAAGATGATATGGACACAACCGCCTGTGTTCATACGGCCGTCGTTAACCGTCAATCACCCACGGAATGCGAAATTGTTCTCGATCTAGAGAACGGTTCATCCATTATTCCTACGTTTTTCATTGGCTTTTGTGGTACAGGGATTGACTTTACCTACTATGATAGCTTATATCAAGAAATGAGACATGGGCGTAAAGTTCGGGTTGGCTATGAGATTCAGTCCGATAGGGATTGTGAAGGCATACCGGTGGCTTATATTCATTGTATGGAAGTGATCAAAGCTACGGACCAGCCAGTATATTGAACTGTGATGTTTGTGTATGTCTTTACCTAAAACAAGCTTATCGTATGATAAACAGTAACCTATATCTTCTGTCCTTAGTAACCATCTTGCTAATCACCACTTTTGGTTGTAGCGAAGATACTTTTGAAAAAGCTGTTAACAATTGCCCTACGAAAGAGACTAACCAGGTTACGCTGCCCAATGGTGACTTCTTAACTATTCCTGCTTGCTGGGAGTACAATCGTCTGTCAGGTATCGATAGCGATTTTGGCGAGATTCGCTACGATGAAGACAGCCTACTGATATATTATGATATTGGAGAGATGGCCAGCACGTACGTTGATGCTGATAGCCCAAATAAGCGCGTAGCAGCATCAATCAACGAAATATTTTGGTATGAAGTAGTAGATCGGGGTTATATCAATGATGAAGACTGCTGTGTGTTTGTTACCTTTCCTGATCGGGGACCGGCTAACTTTATTACGCTTAATGATGAGCATCTACCTATGGTGTTTAGTGTCATCCAAACCTATCAATCTAATTAGCTACTCAATTAAGTGTCGTGAAGATGAAACACATATTGGAGAAGTTTGGGATGATCGGATCGTGACTTACTTTTTCCAGAATGGAACCGG
>ERZ1740058.128-NODE-128-length-65021-cov-7.306976_pt1 | contig 65021 bp, 41 predicted proteins | sample MGYA00581745_ERZ1740058 | MGnify/ENA primary metagenome ERZ1740058 (study PRJEB43018, sample SAMN04849742) | marine metagenome | isolation source: floating plastic debris | place: Pacific Ocean | collected 2008-08-30 | study: EMG produced TPA metagenomics assembly... | reverse complement strand
ACGCCACTTAGCAACCCAGCAGACGAAACAGTTCCGGTTAAAAGCAAACCCAATATCAGCGGTGGCCTCATTCCAACCGCTGCGCCTGACTTTCGCTCAGGGTTTATCAGCATTGTCGGTCGTCCAAATGTTGGCAAGTCCACGCTGATGAACTACCTGGTAGGTCAAAAAATTGCGATTACCTCCCCAGTGGCCCAAACCACCCGCAACCGTCTCCAGGGAATCTTAACCACGCCCCAAGCGCAGATTATCTTCGTTGATACGCCGGGTATTCACAAGCCTCATCACGAGCTGGGCAAAGTGCTAGTACAAAATGCGCGGGTCGCGATTAACTCGGTTGATGTGGTGCTTTTTGTAGTAGAGGCCACCTCTGCGGCTGGTAGAGGCGATCTGTTCGTAGCAAACTTAGTGGCACAGACCAAAAGTCCGGTGGTGCTAGGCATTAATAAGCTCGATCAGCTACCGGACGGCGGACGGAAGGCGGCTGAAATTAAGAACAGCTATGAAGCACTGGCTGAAGAACACGGCTGGAGCGTGGTGAAATTTTCGGCGCTGACGGGCGAAGGCGTCGATCGACTGCAAGAGACTTTGGTTTCTAAGCTAGAAACAGGCCCCTACTACTATCCGCCGGATTTGGTTACAGACCAGCCGGAGCGATTTATTATGGGTGAGCTGATTCGAGAGCAGATACTTTTACATACCAGAGAAGAGGTGCCGCATAGCGTTGCGATCGCGATTGAAAAAGTAGAAGAAGACGAAAAAATTACTCGCATTCTCGCGACGGTAAACGTAGAGAGAAAATCGCAAAAAGGTATCTTGATCGGTAAGGGCGGACTGATGATGAAAGCAATTAGCACCGCCGCCCGTGAACAAATGCAAAAGCTGGTTGCCGGACAGGTGTATTTAGAAATATTTGTGCGCGTTCAAGAACGCTGGCGGCAGTCGCGCACAAGGCTCTCTGAGTTTGGCTATAAGGTCGAAAAGTAAGTCTCTAAGGTAAGTCTCTTGCTTCTAACGCATCAGGAATAGCTGATATTAAACGTGATGAATATAGCGTTCAGTCTTAGAGATGTATCGCTGCTATGTTTAAGCCATTTTCGCGTAAGCGACTGACGCAAAGCCTTATGACCGTCGCAACAACGCTTATAGTGGTTGGCGGCATAGGCGTACCCCGGGTCAGTTCTACAGGGTCTGCAAACGAGCCATTTCTAGTTGACTGGAAGCATCAGACCCAGGCTTTAGCACAGTCTGGCGGTCGCTCTAGCGGGGGGAGCTTTGGCTCTTCTGGAGGCAGCTCTTCTGGCGGCAGCTCTTCGAACCGGAACTCTGCTTATAGCAGTGACAGCACTTACAATGGAGAAGGCGAGCTTAGCCTCTACATACTGTTACCACTGGTTGGCATACTGATTCTCTTCTCGTTTATGTCACAACAACAAGAGACAGAAGATGAGTCTTCTCAAAGCATGGTGCGAAGCGAGAAAGAGAACGACATCGTCACGGTGACACAGATTCAGGTCGCGATGAAAGATGACTACGGAGAGACGAAGCGATCGCTTAATAAAATTGCCACAGAGCAAGACTGGAGGACAAGCTTTGGCCTCTACACTGCCCTGAGAGAGACGGTAAAGCTGTTATTAGCTGCGTCAGACAGCTGGACGCATGCTCACGGAAAATCCAAAACAGTGTTTACGCGTGAGCAGGGAAAGCGTCAGTTTGAGGCTCTTTCCATAGCCGAGTGTAGCAAGTTCGAAGTAGAGTCGCTAGTCAACATAGACGGCAACATTCAGTACAACCAGGCTTCTCCGAGTGGATCAAAAGAGGCAAAGGCATCAGACGATTTAGATGATGACGAAAATTACCTTGTCGTGACGCTGATTGTCGGAACGGCGGACGACCAGCCCCTGCTAAATGGCATTGAGTCAGCCGATCAGTTGGCGAACACATTAAAGCAGTTGCAGGTCATAGAGCGTGGCTACCTGTTCAAATACGAACTCCTCTGGTCGCCTCAAAAAAAGAAAGAGATCCTAACCGCTACAGATTTAAAAGAAGACTACCCGAACCTGTGTCGCCTCACCCACCTAGCTGCTCACACAAAGCGATCGATTGGAGAAGGCTAAAATTATTTCTCTGAGCAGTCATGACATCACTGATTCTCTACGCCTGCCCAGTTGGCCCACTAGCAGCACAGATTGAAGACTATCTACATAAGAGCCAGCAGGCCTGCGGCCCGAACGCGGCCCACGCCTATATGCCACACTGCACGCTCACCGGATTTTTCAAAGATGAGGCCAGCGCCGTCCCTTACTACGCTCAAGCGATAGAAACGGCTCTACACCATCACCGCAGCCAGCGTGCCAATTTGGATATCAATCTACCTATTACCGTCACCGACATGGTATTTCGAGACGGTTGGCACGGCCTTGCTTTAAGAGCAGAAGCCCTAAAACACCTCGTTACAACCGTTGCAGCGCTGGCAAATTCACCCACACGACAAGAGAATTTGAGACTAAAAGATTGGCTGCATCTGAGCCTGGCCTACGACTTTAATCCGAGCGATCAACGCAAACTCCAACAGTTAGCCAGTCAATTAATCGATATCGCTGCGCCCGTCATGTGGGAGCTTCGACTCTATGAAAGAGACACGGCAGGTCAGTGGACCTGCCATCACAGGTGGGCATTACAGTGATGGCATAAATATCTGAGTGGTAGGATCTTGTTCTTTGAGTCTCTTGTTCTTTGAATATCTTGTTCTTCGAGCATCTTGCTCTTTTAGCTTCTTAGCTTACAGCCCAGTACGTATCCGACGACGGCTGAGCACAGCCTGGCTGTAAAAGGTTTGAGCCCAATAGCTAACAACAAAAATCAGCGGAATGCCAAAGCCAAGAATAAATATGGACTGAAGATATGAAGGCTGATTCCACAGCTGAGCTAGCGCTGTCCAGATGGGACGATGGAACAAAAATACGCAGTAGGAGGCAGCGGTCATTTTTCCCATCAACCGGGCGACTTTGGAACGCACCTTGAGCTTCGAGCCAGCGGTAAGCAGTAAGAGGTGTACGGGCAGCACACTGCCCAAAATAGCGACAATATTGAAGAGATAGCCCACTGCCGCACTGCCAAACAGGCTGTTGTCAGGATGGTAGATTCTAAAGGCAACTAGGAGAACCGTTGACACAATTGACGTACCCGCTAGCGCCCATTTATTCATACGGGTAATACGGGCAAGCCGGTCGCGGTGCTGAGCGCACAGCATGCCGCTACAGAAGAAGAGCGTATATGTATCGAAGTCCTCTGTAAAGGCAGCAATGTTATAGGTTCCAGCGATCTGACGAATAAGTGCGGTCGCAACTAAAAACAGCGCAACTCGAATCAAAAAGGCTGAACTTCTTCGCAAATACTTTCTTAGCCAAAGAAATAACAGATAGCAACAGAAAAGCGTACTCACAAACCAAATCGTCAAAAAATTAGTCTGAAACAAGTTTGGAAAAACCGACTGCAAACCCAAAATATGAACCATCAGGTTGGGGCGCGAAGGCATCTCTCCTGCCAGATACGGATAGGCACTAAAGGAAAAAACCCATATCGCTATTAGATAAAGCGGATAAATTCGCTTAATGCGATTGATTAAAAACTGTCCTGCTGGCTCAGAAAGCTTTGAAATGGAGAGCTTGTAGCCTGAGAGCAACAAGAAGCCGCCCACTGCAAACTTTTGCAGCAGCTTGTCTATACGAATTTCATAGGGATTAAAAAAGCGATGGGTGACTTCCCATAGGTAATCTGTCGTGTAGTTGACGTGGTGAAGCAGCAAGACAACAGCTACGAAAATCAGCGTCATATAGACAGTTGAGTCAACGATGACTAGGCGATCGCCCGCGAGCTGTTCTTTTTTCGTCGTGAGGACTTTCAGGAGGTTTGTTTGCATTTACGTAAGTTACAAGGGGGTATTGATTAGCGACGGTATATACCTAAGCTATATCTCCCTGACACCAAGGCTTAGCGAATGTTCAGTAACTTCACGGAAGCAACAACAAATTCTGATACCTCATAACAGTTTGCTAATACACACGGCTTTCGGGAACCAGAACTTAGCCAGTAGCTGTAGATACCAACCACTAGACAACACGATAGGGACAACTCTATCGGCTCAATTTACGCTTTGTCAGAAGCCTCTATCCGTACGGCGATGGTGTACGACGGACGCTGATTCTTTTCTCTGAGCGACTTAACCAGTCGAAAGTCGCGGTCAATGTACAGATGCTCCAGCTGTGGCTTGGCTTTAGCCACCTTCTCGTACTTCTTTTCCATCGATCGACTCACCCTTGCGGTGGGTATTGCAACGTCTTCGCGGTCAGACTTGTTTTCGTAGGCTGTTATTGCAGATTGAAACCAGTCGTTGGCAGCCTTCACACTCAAAGGCGTGGGCCCAAAACGTAGCACCTGGCGAATTCCCACATTTTCGATCACCCAGGACGGCGCGGTTTCTAGTTCGCCTTCTTCTGTGGCTTTGCGGTCAACAGCATAGGTTTGCACAATCATTAAGTCGTAGCTCAACAGCCACTTGGAGATCCAGCTTAGCCACTGCTTTTTGTGACCCGGTCGATAGCGAGCCAAGTTAGCGTACAGGCCATTGTCTGCAAATATCTGGTACGACTGCTCGTGCACCCTACCGGGCAAAATGTCTTGAAAAGGAATGGTAGACCACACCGAGCGCCAGGTTCCTTGAACCAGTGGAATCTGCTGCGTGAGATCTGGCGTGGGATTTCGGCACGCTAAGACTTGAAACAAAGGCAACAGACGTTCGTTGAGGAACTTCACCTTTTTGCTCATCGGCGCATCGTCGCCAGAGGATACCAGCCTCAGCACTCGTGCTTTTAGTGCTTCGGTGCTGAGCGATTCAGGCGCTGTTACATCAGCCTCTAGATCAGCGGCATTGAGATTAGCCATAGGACACCAGGCAATAGACTACACACCTTCAATACTATGCTTAATCTTTTCAAAGTCTGTATCTTTTGAACCGTTGTAGAAAGCCTGTCTTAGGGATTACCTCGTCTAACGTTGCGCTAAAAGGTGGTGCTCATCTTATCGAGAGCGTTGTTTTCAGGAATCGATTATCCTCGCTCAATGGCGTACACAGCCCGCAATCGATACTCACCGCCAGCGGCAACTTCAGCGATATCATCGACAGCGTTCGCAGTCTCTACACAAATAAATTGCTGATAGTCTTGCGCGGCCAAATCCGCCATCTTCTCGGCAATCTCTATCCATGGATTCCACACAATCGCCGTTTTACTGCCTTCAGAAGAAATCCGGATAACGCGTCCTTTCTCGCCGTCCTCAATCATCAGCACTGGCTTGACATCGGTATAGATGCGATCGACTTCGGCGCTTACCGTCACCGCCCCCGATTGCGTTTTCTCCTCGCCACCGTTTGCCTTATCTAAGTAGGTCGTGTCTTCTAGGCCTAGCACTTTCACCTGGCTAATATCGCCCGTCAAGAAATACGCGTGAAACGCCTGAGTAATCGAAAACGCTTCGTCACCGGTATTTTCGGTAGTCAGGGTCACCATTAGCTCACTGCCAACAACAACTTCCATGATCAGCTCAAAACTATAGGGCCAAATTGCCTTGGTTTCTTCAGTGGCCGATACGCCTAAGCGCACTTTCGTCTCACCGCTGGCCATCGCTTCCGTACTGAGCAAATGCCACAGCCGGTTGCGTACAAAGCCATGGCTGGCACGGCCTTTTCCTTCCGGGTCGGGGCCAAACCAGGGCCAGCAAATCGGAATACCGCCCTTGGTAGCCTTACCCGTTTTGTAGTAGGCGTTCTCGCTCACAAACATCAAATCATCAGGCTCACCTTCCGGCTGAAACGACAGCACCTGCGCCGCATAGACTGAAATCTTTGCCTTCGCCTTCGCATTGCTCACCTGAATCACCGGAAAGCCGCCTTTCCCTTCTACGACTTCCACTTGACCAGCAATACCGAATTCCTGGTTGAGCTGCGCGATAGTCATACCGTAATACCTGAAGGGGGTTTGCGTTCCTATTTAATCTTGATGTATGGCCAGTATCAAGTTTGCACGATACATCAGGCGAACAATTCTAGACGTGTAAAAGCTCCATGAACAAATCTTTTGAAAAATAGCTTACGCGGCCTGAGGATCGTGCTCCGTTGAGTTGGCCAGTGCAGTGGCGATCGCATCCACCACCCGGCCCACTTCTGTCACCTCCATCCCTAGGGCACCTCGCGACTGGCCTTTAGGTACCAGCGCCCGCTTAAAGCCAAGCTTTGCCGCTTCTTTTAGCCGCAGCTCCATCTGCGATACCGGACGAATTTGTCCGCCTAGGCCCACTTCACCAATCAACACCAGCTCTGGATCGATAATGCGATCGCGAAAGCTCGCCGCCACCGCCACCGCAATCCCTAAATCCGCCGCAGGCTCACCCACATTCAAGCCCCCTGACGAGGCCACATAAGCATCTAGCTTAGAGAGCGGAATGCCCACCCGCTTTTCCAACACCGCCAAAATCTGCAACAGCCGATTATGTTCAATGCCCGTCGTCGAGCGCCGCGGCGAACTGTAGCTAGTCGGGCTTACCAGAGACTGCAACTCCACCACCAGCGGGCGCGTACCTTCGCAGGCCACAATCGTCGCCACTCCAGGTACATTCTCATCTTGATTGCTCATAAACAGCTCAGAGGGATTCAATACCTGCTCTAGGCCTTTGTCTACCATTTCAAACACGCCTAGCTCGTGAGTGGCGCCAAAGCGATTTTTGACAGAGCGCAGCAGGCGATGACTGGCAAAGCGATCGCCTTCAAAATACAGCACCGTATCTACAAGATGCTCCAACACTTTTGGGCCTGCGATCGCCCCTTCTTTAGTCACATGCCCCACAATAAACAGCGAAATATTCTCTCTTTTTGCCAGCTGCATCAGCGCCGAAGTGCATTCTCGCACCTGCGCAACAGACCCTGGCGCAGAGGTAAGCGCTGAGTAGAACAACGCTTGAATACTATCGATTACAGCGACCTTTGGCCGCAGCGAATCTAGCTCTTCGAGAATGGTTTCTAGATTGGTTTCCGGTAGCAGATACAGATTTTCGAGAATGTTGTTGTCCGACGAGCTACGCTTGTTGCTCTTTTTGTTATCTTGGCCACTAGCATTTATGCCTTGATTAATGCCAAGACGAAGCGATCGCAGCTTTACCTGTTGCCCCGACTCCTCCGCACAGACATACAAAATAGGCGTATTTTTCGCCAGCTGATTGGCCGTTTGCAACAGCAGCGTAGACTTACCAATGCCAGGATCGCCGCCCAACAGCACCAGAGACCCCGGAACAATGCCACCACCCAGCACCCGGTCTAGCTCCTGATAGCCTGACGGAATACGTGCCTGCGGATGATCTTGAATCTGATTAAACGTCAGCGAAAGCCGAGGTTGAGCCGGGGCCTTCTTTCGGCGGCTACTCGCTCTTGGCGACTTCATACTAGGCCGCGTGCTTGCCGTCTCCTTAGCCTCTATCACCTGCTCAACTAGCGAGTTCCAGGTATTACAGGTAGGGCACTTGCCAAAATGCTGTCGAGATTCCGCACCGCAGGCGTTGCAGATATAAATGGAGCGAGTTTTAGCCATGAAAATCTAGCGCTGAAAGTCAGTCGTGAAATGAAAGATTGCTATCAAGAAGGCTGATGTGTCAACGACATTAAAAGAACGAACAGAAACGAGCCTTTGACAAATATAGTACAAACGAACTTTATAGTCTGAGAAAGCAAACCTTGAAGCCGTCATTTCTGATACATTTCTTAGCAAATATAGCGGCAAAGCACTTTTAATTTCTTCAGAAAACGTGAGATGAAAAAATGATTTTCGATTCTCAAACGCTAACTTTCTTAACCTTAAAGTCTAGTAATAATCAGTGCTGTAGCGATCTGTATCAGTCCACACCAATCTAGGCACAAACCTTAAGAAACCTTGAAAGCCTTTTTGGCGTATGGCTTTCGGTTGGTTATAAAGCATACAATTATGTGGATAAAAGGGCTGTCAGCACGTTTTTTAAGCGAGCTAGTTGCTAAGCATCACGTTTGTGATTAACTAAACATCATGTTTGTGATTAACTTTTAAATCGTTTTGACTCGTATGACTCCTGCTTTCCTTCATGAACTTGCTTCATAAATTTGGGCTTTACACACTCAGAAGCATCTTCTCCAGGCAACCACGAGCTGCGACCTTTTAGCCACGACTTTATAGGAGTTTACAGAGCCTTGGAAAGCGTTAAAGAAAAAATCCTGGTTGTTGACGACGAAGCCAGTATTCGTCGGATTCTGGAAACTCGGCTCTCGATGATTGGCTACGACGTGGTAACCGCTGCTGACGGCGAAGAAGCTTTAGATACGTTCCGCAACACCATCCCAGACCTCGTTGTATTGGACGTCATGATGCCTAAGCTCGATGGCTATGGCGTCTGCCAGGAACTGCGCAAAGAGTCTGATATTCCGATCATTATGCTAACGGCGCTCGGCGACGTGGCCGACCGCATCACCGGCCTAGAGCTAGGCGCTGATGACTATGTCGTTAAGCCTTTCTCACCCAAGGAACTAGAGGCTCGAATCCGCTCCGTCTTGCGCCGGGTTGAAAAAACGGGCGCTTCGGGGATTCCCAGCTCGGGCGTGATCACAATTAACAATATTCGTATTGATACTAATAAGCGGCAGGTCTATAAGGGCGACGAGCGCATTCGGCTGACGGGAATGGAATTCAGTCTGCTAGAGCTGCTGGTTAGCCGGTCGGGCGAGCCGTTCTCTCGCTCCGAGATTTTGCAGGAAGTTTGGGGCTACACGCCTGAGCGCCACGTCGATACTCGCGTCGTAGATGTCCACATCTCAAGACTACGGGCCAAGCTAGAAGACGACCCTAGTAATCCTGAACTGATATTGACCGCAAGAGGGACAGGCTACCTGTTCCAGCGGATTGTTGAGCCCGGCGAAGAATAGAACCTAAAAAGTGCCAGAGGTACTAATCTGATAGAATTCTTAAAGTTTCTATTGGCCGATTGTGGTCAAGCCAAAGGGTAGAACTTTAATGGATTCGACGCAGGTACGCATTGCAGTGGACGCAACGGGTGGCGATTTTGCTCCGGACGAGGTGGTTGCTGGCGCTATCAGAGCGAAGGAAGAGCTAGGGGTCGACATTTTACTAGTCGGTGACCAGGCACAAATTGAGGCCTCAGTCGCTCAGCCAGAACTCCTCAAAGGCATCGAAATTGTGCCTGCGGAAGGAACGATAGAAATGCACGAGGAGCCTTTGAGCGCGCTTAGGCGCAAGCCAAAGGCTTCAATTAATGTGTCTATGGACCTAGTGAAAAAAGGCCGGGCTGACGGTGTTGTTTCAGCGGGGCACTCCGGCGCGGCGATGGCCGCAGCGCTGCTGAGGTTAGGTCGCATTAAAGGTATTGATAGGCCGGCAATTGGTGCCATGTTCCCCACGGTAATGGCCAATAAGCCGGTGCTTATTTTGGACGTGGGCGCAAACGTTGACTGCAAGCCCAAGTATTTAGAGCAGTTTGCTTTTATGGGCAGCGTCTATTCTCGCTACGTGTTAGGTAACGAAAACCCAGCCGTCGGGCTATTGAATATTGGCGAAGAGAAAAGTAAAGGCAATGAAACTGCTGTTACGGTGCACAAAGCGCTGAGCGAACAAAGTGCGATTAACTTTGTGGGCAACGCGGAAGGTCGTGACGTGCTTACAGGCGACTTTGATGTGATTGTCTGCGATGGATTTGTGGGCAATATTTTGCTCAAGTTTGCAGAAGCTGTGGGGAGTTCAGTGCTGCAAATTTTGCGAGAGGAGCTGCCGCAAGGGCTCTCAGGCAAAGTGGGCTGCACGCTGATGAAAGGTAACTTGAAGCGGGTGAAGCAGCGCGTAGACCATGCAGAACGCGGCGGCGGGCTGCTGTTAGGCGTGGCGGGCGTGGCGGTGATTAGCCACGGAAGCTCTCAGGCACCGTCTATTTTTAACGCTATTCGACAGGCCAAGGATGCCGTTGATAACCGCGTGATCGATCGCATCAAGGATAAGTATCAAAAGGTCGCGGCGACTGCTAAAGCCAACGCTATCGCCGAAGGTGAGTAATGTCATGAACCAGCAAACGTATGGAGTTGCTTTCACTGGCAGCGGTTCAGCCAAGCTAGAAACGGTGCTCACCAATGAGCAAATGACCCGGGTCGTTGATACCTCAGATGAGTGGATCACAACGCGTACAGGCATTCGTCAGCGGCATATCGCGAACGTGACCGATTCGATTCGTTCGTTAGGCGGCGAAGCGGCAAGACAAGCAATCGCCAGCGCCGGATTAGAACCAGCCGATATTGATCTGATTATCCTTGCCACCTCCACGCCCGACGATCTATTTGGCTCAGCCTGCCAGATTCAGCACGAAATCGGGGCGGCTAGAGCCGTAGCGTTCGATATCACGGCGGCTTGTTCTGGGTTTGTTTTTTCCTTGGTTACGGCCGCACAGTTTATTAGAACTGGCGCATATCAGAATATTGTTGTTGTCGGTGCGGATTTGTTGTCGCGGTTGACCGATTGGAGCGATCGCAGAACCTGCGTTCTGTTTGGTGATGGTGCGGGCGCAATCGTCATGCAGCGTTGCGAAACGGGCGATCGCCTGCTGAGCTTTGAAATGCACAGCGACGGCAGCAAAAACGACTGCCTCAATGCAGCCTACAAGCATGAATCAGCGCCCCTAGTGGACGACATCACTATTCAAAACGGCCAGTTCACCCCCGTTGATATGAATGGTCGAGAAGTCTATCGCTTCGCGGTCAAGCGTGTCCCCGAAGTCTTAGAAAAGTCTCTCTTTCATGCTGGCATTTCTACAGACGACGTTGACTGGCTAATTTTGCATCAGGCTAACCAGCGGATTCTAGACGCTGCGGCTCAGCGATTAGGCATCCCAGCCGAGCGAGTAGTCAGCAATATGGCCAACCACGGCAATACCGATGCAGCCTCCATTCCCATCGCACTCGACGAATGGGTCCGCACAGGCAAAATCAAGGCTGGTGACACCCTTGCCCTATCCGGATTTGGCGCTGGACTCTCTTGGGGCGCAGCCATTCTTAAGTGGGGCCAATAGCGCTACAAAAGAGCGTTTGCAAGCAAACGGCTTTCGGGCTTTCGGCTGCGGGGCACAAGTCTCAAGTGCACAAGTCTCAAGGGCACAGCTCTCAGGGACACGGCTCTCAAGGGTCCGAGCTTCATCGAGCTAATCCTTTAAATTCTTCTTAAATCCTTTAACAAGAGGTTTAATCAAACAACAATGACAAAAACTGCATGGGTGTTTCCAGGACAAGGTGCACAGGCCGTCGGGATGGGCTTAGACCTGGTTGATGTTGCCGCTAAGCGCTTGGCTGAAGCCGAAGCCATCTTAGAGAAATCAGTTATTGACATCTGTAAAGACGAAGCGCTGCTTAACGCCACCCGCTACACGCAGCCCTGCCTGTATGTGATCGAATGCGCCCTGGCCGATCTACTCACTGAAACCGGCCAAAAGCCAGACATCGTCGCCGGACACAGCCTGGGCGAGTACTCCGCACTTTACGTAGCCGGCGTCTTCGATTTCGCCGCTGGACTCAAGCTGGTCAAACGCCGCGCCGCACTCATGTCGGAAGCCTCAAAAGGTGCAATGGCTGCGCTCATGGGGTTCAAACGCAATGAGCTAGATGCAAAAATTGCCGAAACCGATGGCGTTGTTTTAGCCAATGACAACAGTGCAGGGCAGGTCGTGATTTCTGGAACGCCAGAAGCCGTCGATGCGGTCATTGCTGGAACGAAAACCAAAAGAGCCGTCAAGCTGAATGTTAGCGGAGCCTTTCATTCTCCTTTAATGTCCGATGCGGCCAAAGCTTTTGAATCTGTGCTAGACGAAGTGGCCTTCAACGACGCGGCCATTCCGGTGATGTCTAATATAGACCCCACACCTGAAACCGACGCCAAGGTACTCAAAGCGCGCCTGACTCAGCAGATGACAGGCTCCGTACGCTGGCGAGAAATTTCTCTGGGGCTGCCCGAGCAAGGTATAGAAGTTGTTGTTGAAGTAGGCCCAGGCAAGGTACTTACCGGTTTAATCAAGCGCACGTGTAAAGGACTCTCTCTCAAAAACGTTGCCACCGCCGAAGCTGCGCAAAGCGAGTAGACCACACCAATTGCCGCACAAAATCGAAAAACCTCGAAATGGCCCAAGACCGCGAACCGTTTATTAGTTTAGCCCTCTACCACCTGTTCAAATGGTCTGTGGTCAGCCCTGTGCTTCACGGCTATCTGCGTGGGCGCATCTACGGCGCTAAGAAGGTGCCCATGGAAGGGCCAGTCATTGTAGTAGCCAACCACGCCAGCAACTTTGACCCGCCGCTGCTTTCCAACTGCATGCGACGACCAGTGTCTTTCATGGCAAAGGAATCGCTGTTTCAAGTCCCGATACTTGCACCAGCGATTCGGGCCTATGGCGCTTATCCAGTGAAACGAGGCTCCGCCGACCGCAGCGCGATCAGAGCCGCGATAAAACAGCTAGAGCAGGGATGGGCAGTCGGCATCTTTTTGCAGGGGGTGCGCACACCGGATGGGCGCATATCAGCGCCAAAGCTAGGCGCAGCGCTAATTGCATCGAAAGCGCAGGTTCCTTTATTACCGGTGAGTCTGTGGGGAACAGAAGGCATCCTTACAAAGGGTTCAGCGCTTCCCAAACCCGCGCCCGTAACGGTTCGCATCGGAGAGCTCATTCCGCCACCAGCAACGAAACAGAAAGAGGAACTTACCGCCATAACGCAAAGATGCGCTGACGAGATTCATGCGTTGCACGAGCTAGGTCGGTAAGCAGCCCAGTAAAGCAGCCCAATACAGAAACCCGGTACGGCAACCAAGACTGATAATCCGTAGAACAAAACCGGGAAAGCCCGATCAGGTAGGCGCTGTGTTAGCCGCACGTATGTTGGCCGCACGGTAAAATGCTTGTGAGCTAATTTCTAGAAGATTTAAAAACATCCATGTCAGAGGATTTGTACGCAGAGCTAACGAACATGATGGGGCCAATCCAGTGGGAGTATTTAAAGCCTCACGTGCAGCGTGACGCGGTGGTGGTGGTTAATGGAAACTTGAATTTGGCTGAAGTCGGCGTTGCGATCGCAACCAACAACACCCAAGCCGTAGAACGCTGGATCAGTGAACAGCTGATCATGAAGCCCACCGCGGAAGAACTCACCCTTTGGAACCGTGAAAACAAACAGTTCACGTCCATTATTGTGCAGCCCTATGTGCTAATTCAAGACAAACCGTATGCGCCCGAAGAGGATAAACCAATTGAGCCATTGGCAGAATCATCTATAGAATCCTCGACTGAGCCGTCGACTGAGCCATCGACAGAGAAAGAGGAATAGGTGCCGATGCCTGACCGTCCGCTCTGGAAGTCTCTTGGCACATCGTCTCTTCTGAGATATCTGTTGTTGTTTGCCTGCGGATGGGCCGCTGTAGAACTGCTCGAATATTTTGAGATTGTTGTTGTTATCTTCACCTCATCGACTATTCTAGCTTTTCTGCTAAATCACCCTGTTCGCTGGCTCAACCGCTGGCTTCCTCATCATATTGCAGTTTTTATCGTCTTTACGGTGGCAATGACGCTGATTGGCGGCGTTGTTGTTACCATTGGGCTAGCGGTTCTTTCTCAAAGCCAACCGCTGATTGACAACCTCACCGTCTTTCTAACCTCGCTTACCCCCCGCATCGAAGCGTTAGAGGAGTCATTACAGCGCTGGAATTTACAGATTGATCTACAGTCGCTAGGGGTTCAGCTAAGAGACCAGGCAGTCGGGTTACTCGGCGCAGGCATCGGACTGTTGCAGGCGCTGCTAAGCAATTTCTTACACTCTATTTTGATTGCGGTCGTCACCTACTTTATGCTGCTCGACGGCGCACGGCTGTGGTTCTGGATAATCAGCAAAGCACCAGAAGCAGAAAGAACAAAAATTACAGAAACCGTTCAAGACAGTCTATTAGGCTTCTTTTGGGGACGCTTACTGCTGTCTATCTTCTTTGGCGTTTCCACGTTCTTAGTCTTTCTGCTGTTTAAGGTTCCCTACGCACTCACGCTCGCGGTGATTGCTGGCCTATTCGATCTTATTCCCGGGATCGGAGCCACTATTGGAGTTGGCCTAGTGTGTTTGTTTTTGCTGTCTCACAGCATTGTGTTAGCCGTTCAGTCGGCCATTATCTGCGTTATTTTGCAGCAGGTAGAAGAAAATTTACTGCTTCCGCGGATCATGCGCGACTCACTGAATATTAATCCGGTTGTGATGTTTTTTGCGCTCATCGTCGGTGCTCGCATCGCTGGCGTGTTAGGAATATTTCTCTCTATTCCAGTTGCCAGTACGATTGTTAGCCTGCTGAATATTGACGAAATGAAGGGGTCTAAATCAAAAAACATAAAGTCTGACAGCTCAGCAGCCTGAAGCCGTTACAAGCTAGCTATACCTTCAAAAGTCAACCGCTATTGATATTGCATATCATCAACGATAAAATTAGCAGGGATACCTATTTATTTTGTTTTGATATGACTACACAAAAGCCAAAAAGAAAACTCAAGGTCACTGAACTTTTCTTGTCCTTAGGACTTGTTGCCACACTCGCCACCTCCTGTGGTGGACCTGCGACCGAAGGTGGCGAAGCCGATGAGGGGGAGGATGTCACCACTGAAGAAGCCATCGAAGAGCCCCTTGAGGAAGAAGGCGGCGAAGGTGGCGAAGGCGGTGAAGGTGGCGAAGGCGGTGAAGGCGGCGAAGAGTAAGTTCCCCCGCACCAGCTTTAGGCATCGTTAAGTGCTTGCAAGTTAGCAAATGCTTTCGTTTGTAAGGAGGTTCTTCAAAAGGTTCTTCAAAAGGTTCTTCAAAAGGGAGACCTCCTGCTCGGCAAAAGGACGATTGCCCAAACACCTTAGAGTTAACTCAACCCAATTATCGAATCGATTTAGCGAACCACCTCATTAATGACTAAGTTGCCTTCGTTTAAGACTTTGGGTAAGTCGAGAATGCCGACGGTGGTATCGTCGTAGGGGAATGTGCCTCGTAAGTAGCGCTGGTCGATAGGTGAGGAAAAACCAGAAGATGCGATCGCCTCTCGTTGATCGAGTGGAAACATCGCTTCAAGCACCGTATCGACTAAAATCCCAATAACATATTGGTCGATCTCAATGACCATAACTTTTAGCTTATCAACTAGCAAATCTGTGCTGGGTGAAATAACACTTGGGGAATCACTCAGCGCCTTTTGCAAATCAACGAGAGTCAAAATATCGCCCCGCAAGTTCATATTGCCAACGATATATGACGGACAGCAAGGAATCGGCACCACTGTCTGAATATCTGTAAACTCTTTGATAATAGAAAGATCGACGCCGAAATAGTGGCCGTTGATAGCAATAACAGCCAGGGTAGAAACGGTGGTCGGCTGGCTGCTTTCAACGGGCTGCCTAAGACTATAAGATCGCTGCTGAAAAATGGCTCGCTCTTCGGGAGTGGCTTCTGGGCAAAACGTAGTACTTTCAAGCCGTGTCAGCTCTTCCGGCAGCGCCGTAGGATCATCTTCAAGAATACCTGCAATAGAAACAAGCTGTTGAATTTCAACATAGCGCAACCACTGCTTGGGCTCGTTTAAGACCCAGCACAGACTGTCGTCTTTTTCAGCGCTGGTCACCTCTACTGATAAAATTTTTCCGGCGATCAACTGCTGGCGCTGTACACCTTCCCGCTGTGCTTGCAGCCGCGCATCGGAGTTATCGACGTCGATTGTTTGCCGAGTTTCTAAAGCACCAATATTACTGACGATCAAACCGACGGTGAGCTGAGCCTGGTGTAGCACAATAATACTGTCTGTCGTCCGGTAAGGCAGGGGGGTGCGACCTAGACTCAAATTGAGATCTAGAACAGGAATGACGGTTCCTCTCAGATTGAGAATGCCAATGATGTCTTTAGAGGCCGTTGGCAGCATCGTAATTTCAGGCAGCGGCAGCATCTCTTCAAGGTAGCGACTGTCGATGCTATATCTGTGCTGGCCAAGGGAGAACGTGAGATAAAGTTGTTCTTTCATTTTCCTTTAAAGAGCTAGAGTGCGGTGACAGAGGTGACAAAAGCGTTAATCTTCGAAAAAATCTTCAGGGGACAGTACTGAAGCGGACAATTCCGAAAAAGCGGCGTCTGAAATAGCGGCGTCTGAAATAGCAGAAGGCGACAGATGTCGTCTAAATATTTTGAGAGCGGACTGGCGCATAAGCGTACTTTTTTTCAGGTTGTTTTCTTGCTTATAAATTTGACTGAGTTCTAAATAGGCAACAACAGCACTAGGATCCAAGCAAATAATCTTTTTTAGGATACGTTTAGCAGCAGGTAGGTTGTCTTTGTTAGCAAAAATCTTGGCCAGGATGTAGTGCGGTGGCATAAAGCAGCTGTCGATTTTCAAAGCCTTATGGCAGTGGCGTTTTGCAGTGTCGAGCTGCCCTATACTCATATTGATTTTGGCCATGAGCATCAGCGTTTTTAGATCGTTAGGCCGTATAGATAAGGCTTGCTCTGCCTGATGAAGCGCCTGGTCGAAGTCGCTGTTTTGAAAAGCGATTTGAGCTGCCTGAAAATATTGAAAGGCTGTCGCGATCGCACTATCTGTTTCATAGGCACTATCTGCTTTATAGGTACTATCTGTTTCATAGGCATTGTCTACTCTAGCAACGCTGTCTCCACCAGCAGCCGTCTCTATACCGGAGGCCCTACCTGCCAAAGCCTTTTGCGCCTCAGCGATCGCAACATCAAACCTGGCCGATGTAGTCGCGTCCATATCCGGTCGCTGCAAGACCAGCGATCCAGGCAGGTCTTCGATGTGAAACGCTTCTAAATTTTGTTCATACAGTTCAGAATGTCCCGCCAAAAAATAGCCGCCAGGACGTAACGCACGGTGAAACTTGTTGACGACTGTTGCGATCGCATTTTTTGTAAAGTAGATAAAGACATTGCGACAAACAATTAGATCAAACTGTCCGCTAGATTGACCTGGGAAAGCAGTATCAGCATCAGCTTGGATGTCTAATGCGTCCTCTACCAGATTCAGTCGCTGAAACCTCACCCACGTTTTGAACCGTGGTGCAATCTGATAGTGCTGATTAGCTGAGTGAAAGTAAGTTTTTTTCTGAAGAGAGCTCAACCCTCTTAGCGACCACGGTCGATAGAGGCCTTCCTTTGCCCGAGCAATCGAGGCAGGATTCAGATCGACGCCGTAAACCAGAATATTCCACGCATCGATATCCGCGATCAGCGTGCTGAGCAAGATGGCAATGGAGTATGCCTCTTCCCCAGTGGCACATCCAGCGCTGCAAATGCGCAATGTTTTCTTTGTGGCATTACGCTGAATCAATGCTGGCAGAATGTGCCGTTCGAGCACTGAAAACTGACCGCGATCGCGAAAGAAAAAGCTTTCTCCGTTGGTCAGCAATTCACTCAAATGCCGCCACTCTTGTTCGCGCCTTTGACGGCTCTCTTCTGATGAACAATCAGACAGCAGTCGGTAGTAAGCTTCAGGGAAAGGGCAATCTAGCGCGCTTACTCTCGCCATAATTTTTTGGGCAATGTTGTCCTGATCCGACGCTTTAAAGGTTAGGCCAGTGCGATTACTAATCAGCTCGATAAAGGCATCTCTTAGCTCGACAGACATGGTTGACACCGATGAAGAGGGATCAAATTGAGCGCCTCTTTTAGCGTTCTTAGGATCTCTCATCATTGGCTCGCAGTAGAGGGTGCAAAAGGCTTCAGATGTTGAAGTAGGGTAGGTGCGATCGCCTCAATCGGCAAGACCTGTTCAACAGCTCCAAGCTCAAGCGCGACCTTGGGCATACCAAACACTACGCTGGTCGCTTCATCTTGAGCCAACGTCACACCGCCTGCGTCTGCGATCGCCTTTAGCCCCACAGCGCCATCTCTGCCCATGCCCGTCAGCAAAATGCCAACAGACTGCGCGCCATAGTACTCAGCCACCGACTGAAACGCCACCGTAATCGAAGGTCGATGGCCATCCACCAGCGGCCAATCACAATAGGCAAATCTACCGCGATCATCTATTAGTAAGTGCTGCTGCTCCAATGAAAAATAGACATTTCCTGGCTGAGGCTGCTCACCCGCTTTAGCAATTTGAAGCCGTAGCGTGCAGTCAGTCTGCAGCCAATCAACCAATCCCTGCAAAAAGCCAGCGCCAATATGCTGCACGCAGATCATGGGTGGCAGCTGTTTGGGTAGCTGTCGCAGTAAGGTGTGAAGCGCGGTAGGACCGCCGGTAGAAGCACCTATGGCAATGATCTTTGGCCGTTTACGAGGCTTTATAGGCGACCCATCTTGAGCCAATTTAGACAGGTTCAAGGGCGGAATTGGAGACGACGGAACACCCACAGGCGAAGCAGTCAGAGGCGAAGCAGCTAGAGGCGAGACGTTTAAAGGCGGCGATCGCTTTTTCTTAAAGACTCTAACGCCTGCCAATATTTTAATTTTTTCAATTAAAGCTGCATTGAGCGATAGGCTCTCAGCACTGAGCCCAGCCACTGGCTTAGGAAATACATCAACCGCGCCCGCTTCTAACAGCCGAAAAACCTGCTGCGTATCGTCCGGCTGCACCGAAACACTAATCACTAAAATCGGCGCCGGGAATCGCGCCATAATCTCAGTGGTCAGTGCTAAGCCATCCATATGCGGCATATGCAAATCTGTGCAAATTACCTGCGGCTGCTTTTGCGGAATTAACGCCAGCGCTTCCACCCCAGTACTCGCAGCGCCAACCACTTCAATGTCTGGCGACTGCTTCAAAATTTTTGTGAGGACGGTCAGGGCAACTGGCGAATCCTCCACTAACAACACTCGAATAGGCATTCAGCTAGTTACTTATGAACATCGTTATTCCAAAACACAAACAAGCACAGGCAGGAAAACACAGATCGGCAAAACACAGATAGAACAGTACAGGCAGAGCATCGTTGCATCCTAGTCCTGCTTGATTCAGATGTGGCAGTTTATCTTTGGCGTCATCAAATCAATCGATGCAGCGTCTCTAACAATGCTTCTTGATTAAATTTGCCTTTTACAATGTAGGCATTGGCACCCATATCAGCTCCCCTCTGGCGATCTTGATCAGTCGAGAGTGTCGTCACCAAAATAATCGGCAGCTCTTCGTACTCCTGATGCTCACGAATTTTTCTAGTAAGAGACAGCCCATCTAAATTCGGCATTTCAATGTCTGAAATCACCGCATCAAATCGACCTTCTCGCAAAATTTCATAACCCTCCAAGCCATCTTCTGCGGTCACCACTTCGTAGCCTGCATTTTCAAACAGCCGCTTTTCTTGAATTCTGACGGGTGGGGAATCTTCCACCAGCAGAATTAGCGGCTTGCGTGGACTGGGCGCTTCTCGTAATGGCAAAGGCGCACGCTCGTCTGTCCGCTGAATCGATTTAATCAAATCAGCAGGGTTCAAAATGGTGCAAATGTCACCGTTACCGAGAATCGTCAGGCCCACTACGTTGCGAACACGCTTCAGGATGGCGCTTTGAGGTTTAAAGACAACCTCTTGCGTATCGAGCAGTCGATCGACCAAAAACGCACCTAGCTCGTCGCCAGCGCGAAGTAAAAGGCACGCCCTTTGACCATCGGCAACCGTCTGGGCGGGCGGTTGATAGGCCGGAGAATTGGCTAGCTCCAATACATCAAACAGGTCTCGAACAAGGACCGTTTGCCCATTCCATTGAATGGTGTCTTTGCCATCAGCGGTAACAATATCGTCTGGGGACAAACGCATGGTCGTTTGCAAAAATTCGATCGGTAGCGCATGGACCACCCCACGAACGCTGACAAACACCACGTTAGCGGTGGCTAACTGCGTTCTAATTTGGAGGCGGAACGTGCAGCCTCGCCCCGGCATAGAATCTACTTGAACGTTACCCTTTAGCCGCTCTACCTGCGTGCGCACTACATCCAAACCGACCCCACGGCCCGAGATTTCTGTTGTAAAGCTGCGAGTCGAAAACCCAGGCACAAAAATCAGCTCTTGAATTTGGCTAGGAGAGAAGCTGTCTAATTCCTCAGAGCTGTATAGCTTTCGCCGGATAGCCGTTTGTTTAATTTGTTCAACATCGAGGCCGCGACCGTCGTCAGCGACTTCAATAACAATACTGTTAGGGCTTTGATAGCTACGGATCGAAAGCGTAGCTGTGGGCGATTTACCGACGGCCTCTCGCTCAGCAGGCGGCTCAATGCCGTGGTCTATAGCATTGCGTATCAGCTGAGTTAAAGAGTCTTGAATGTCTTCTAAGATTCTTTTATCGGCGGTTGTCTCCTCACCTTCTGTAATCAATTCAACCGATTTAGACTGCTTTCTCGCCAGATCGCGGACCACCCGAGGAAAGTTACGCAAAACCGTTGAGACAGGTAGCAAGCGTAACGTTTGAACCTGTTGTCCCAAATCTTGAGAAATTAAATCCAGGCGGAAACTGTTTTCTTGAGTCGATAACCGCAGCCGATTTATTAAAGCATCGATAGGCGCTTCGTACGGATTAGACGTTTGATTTTGAGCAGCCGGATGACGCCTTTGATGGGTCCGCCATTTACTCCACAGGTCTACTAGCTCCATCATCTTGGCAGTGGTTTGAGCAGTCTGAATGCGGGTGAGGGTCAGCTGTTCGGTCTGGGCCGCTAGCGCGTCCAAATCTCGGGTTTGCACGCGGATAGTTTCTATTCGCTCGATACCCGCAACCGTCTGAAGACTGGCAGCGGGTAAAGGCTGGGTAACAGACGGCTGTAAAAGCGCAGACTGTGTGGAAGCAGCTAGCGCTGAAAGATCATCAGGCTCTGTCGGCTCTTCTGTTGATTCAGAGGCAGGGAGTTCAACCGCACGTAGTTCTGAAACGAGCGTTTTGGTCTCTACTGGCGAGCTGGCATGGCCTGTGGTGGCTTCGTCCATGAGCTGAGCGATCGCATCTATCCCTCGCAACAGCAAGTCGCTTAGCTCAGCGGTCAAAATGGTTGGCTGGCGTTGAATTCCAATCAGAATGTCTTCAATAGCGTGCGCTAGCTGCTCAACATCACCCAGGTCAACACTTCTAGCATCTCCCTTCAAGCTGTGAGCTTCTCGCAACAGCTCGGCCATTACAGCACTGTCATCTGGCTGGCCTAACAGCTGTGCCAGCCCTCGCTCCAATCGCTGCAAACGTTCAGCGCTAACTGCTCGGTAAACCTCTCTCAGCTCTTCATCTTCAATACTGCTACCTGATGCTGCGCCCGCTTCCAGGTTGGCTTCGATGCCAGCTTCAGCATTACTATTGGGCGCTTGCGAGACGTCTAGCTGTGCATCCGGCGCTACGCTATGGGCGGCCTCCAAGTGATCTGACTCTGCTGACTCTGTAGATAACTCCTCATCAGGCAGTACTGGCGCTGCTGCTAAAGATTCGATAGGAGAGCGCTCAGACGTAGCAGGTGCTGACGAACTATTCGCCTCCTCCAAGGTTTGAACAACCTGTAAGTTTTGGATGAGTTGCGCAACGTTAACATGGTTGGGCACACCCACTGTAGCGGTTTGAACTAACGCCCCCATCGCCAAAATACTCTCCCTGATGCTATCGAGAGACTCTCGCGTCAGGATACTCTGCTCGGGGGAGGCCTGTTCGAGTTGGCCAGCAGATTCGGAATGATCAGATTCTTCGGGAACAGACTGGGCCTGAATACGGCTCAGCACCCCTTCTAGAGCCTCTGCCATCTCTGCTACAGGGGTAACTTGCGTAGATCTAGCATCACCTTTTAGGCTGTGGGCCTCTCGCAGCATTTCAACAACGAGTTCTGGGTCTACAGCGCTTGTGGCCAGCTGAGACAAATGCGATTCAAGTCTGTTTAGCCTTTGCTCACTGGTCGTTCTGTAGATCTCGCGCAGCTCTTCATCTTCAATCAGTTCAACGGGAGACCACAGGTCATCTGCCAAGTCAGACGCGTCTTTCTTTAGATAGGTCGCTAGCTCGTCGAGCAGTGCACTTAGACTCTCGGGTGCGATCGCCCGGTTAATATCGGTATCAGCATCAGCAGAAACGGCGTGATGAATCAACCGAGAGATAGACTGCACGCCTTTCCACAGGCTGTCTTGCAGAGGCTGAGTCAGCTCAAGGCTATCAGCAATGAGTCGGTTAGCAATGGATTCAAACTGCCCGGTGATAGCTGCGATCGCCCCTTGAGCAACCTCCAGCGAATCACCTTTTAAGCCCTGAGATTCGTACCGAAAGGCTGCCAGCGCTGCCGTGTTTAGTACCGACACGTTTTGAGCATCTTGTATTAGCTGCTCTAAGGCCTGGGTAATCACCTGCAACCGCTGTTCGCTGGTCGTACGATATAGCCGACGAATATCGTTATCAGCAATCAAAGTCGATGCTGTCGAGGCAATGTCTTCGCTAAGCTCATCGGGCTCACGCTCACCACGAGAGGCAATACCTTCAGTAGCGACGCCCGCAATATATTTGTCTTCAGCATCAGATTTGTCTTCAGTCTCGGACTGGCCTTCCGCATCAGACTGGCCTTCCGCATCAGACTGGCCTTCCGTGCCAGACTCGCGATTAGCACTGGCCTCAGAGAGCGTAGCTTCAATCCGCTCAATCACCTGTCGCGTATTACGCTCGTCCGCAGAAGCATTTTCCTGAGGTGAACTGTCTACCGTTGCCAGACGAACCTGCCGCTCAATTGTGAGCAAAGCCTCTTTCATCAGAGCATGCAGAGCGTCTGAAGAGAGCGAGTGGCCAGAGGATGGCTGCTGCAGAAACTTAATCGTCTGCTCTACGGCTTGGGCAACATCGGCAATCTCCTCTAGACCCATTACCCTAGAGTCTCCTTTCAAACTGTGCGCTTCACGTCGCAGCGTCTCCAACGCGTTCTCACTCGCAGCGCTTGCTGTCCCAGCGCCTGTGCCCAACAAACCAGAAGCATCTGAACCGAGCAAACCAGACTTTAGGACACTGAGTCGGCTTTTGCAGGTGTTCTGATACAAACTGCGGAGTTCTTCATCTTCGATCATCATGATTATTTACTTAGGCCCGCCTCAGCATTCTCGATATGCAGATCTTCTTTAGCGCTGATATGCGCTGCGCAGTACAGCCAGTACATCTACGGAGTAAATCTACTGACGTTGCGTCCTACATCATTTCGCGCAAGGACTGCGCTGTTTCACTGAGCTGCTGAGTACCCGTACGGGTTTGACTGAGGCCTGTCGCTGACTCTTTCGAACTGCGATCGATCGTCTCCATCGCAGTAACCACCTGTCGAATAGCGTCCACCTGCTGCTTTTGAGTGAGCGACACCTGCTGATTATTCATCACCACAGCGTCAATACCTCTTTTAATATCGGAGAAGGCTTGCTCTGTACGCTTCGCAATTTTGACGCCCGCTTTAGCGGTCTTCGTACCTTCTTCTGTCACCATCACCGTCTGGTTGATCAGCTTTTGAATTTCAGCAACTAGCGTATTAATCTTGTCTGCCGACTGCTGACTCTGTTCAGAAAGCTTGCGAATCTCATTGGCAACCACCGCAAAGCCACGGCCATGTTCACCCGCTCTCACCGCTTCTACTGAAGAGTTCAATGCCAGCATGTTGGTTTGGCTAGCAAAGTCACTCACCAGCTGCGAAATGCTGCCAATTTCGTCCGCCTGACCACTGAGGTTGACAATTTGCTGAGCGATCGCGTCAACCTTCTGCTCTAGCGTAAACATCCCCGCTAGCGTATCGTCCACCGCCTGAACGCCAACCTCTGCCTGCGCTTTGGCCGTTCTAGCCGCTTCTACAGCCGCCATCGCCTGCTCTGCCGACTGCCGTGAAGACGCTTCTAGCTCTTCCATGGTGGTACTTGTCTCGCTCACGGAAGCAGCCTGCTGACTCGCAATTCGCTCTTGCTCAGAGACCGTCGAAAAAATCTGTTGGCTAGAGGTTGAGATGCCATTGATCAGGCGCTCGATCAGATTGATCAGCTGACGCCCCCGCAAAATGCCAAGAGGCAGCGCCACCGCCAGTGCGAGTAGGGTCACTAGCGCAGCAACCGCGCGAAATGAATTAGCCGGGCCATAGACGCTTCGACTAGGCAACGATTCCGCTACATAAAAATGCTCTCCTTCTTGCTCAGGGTTAGGATCAACTTTCGTGTAGGCAATCAAACTAGAGCCCGCTCTCACCACGCCCTGATCGCTTGATAAAACTGTCTCAGCGGCCTCTTCGCCATAGTCGGCTTGCAGCGTTTCTTCGTGACCCAGCTCAAAGCCCCAGGTTTTCTCTTCGTCTTCGTGCTTTAGATAATAGCCATCGGCGTTGATGATGAAAAGATCTTCATCTTCGCCCTCATCAGTTTCGCTCTCTTCTAGCTCATCGGCCACGGCAAACATGCTGTCTGCAAAGACATTAATCATAATTAATCCCCTGCGTCGCCCAGCCTGATCGAATACTGGCTCTGCATAGTGAGCAACACCGCCGAACTCTTCTAAAACCTCGCCATCCCGGCGCTGTAGCGTAATCGGAGAGGCATGGATCTCTCCAGGGTTCAAGGTTAAGGCCGCAGCAACGTACGGACGGTCTTTTCGATTGCGCAGTGCTGACTGAGGCAGCGTCTCAACCTGATCGAGATTGGCGTTATCTCTTTCTACACGAATAATTTCCTGGCCTGTTTCGTCGATGTAGCGAACCTTTTGATAGGTAGACTTTACCTCCATCAGGGTCGCCATAGTCCCCGACAGCTGCGCCTTCCAGGTGCTAGCGCTAATGCCATCAAACTCGCCTCCGCTTGTCTCAGCCTCTAACAGACCCTCTAGTAAGTAAGAATTACTGAGAAGAAGCGCATCATTTTCAACGCGTTCGACCTGCTCACTAATCGCTTGAGCTTGCTCTACACTCTCTTCCTCAAAGTCTTCAATCAGAGACCGGGAAGCCACTCTAGTAAATGCTGTAACACCGTATCCTCCAACAATAGCTGCTGGTAGCAAGGTACTCAATAACAACAACAAAAGTAGCTGCCTCTGAATTCTAAAATTCGGAGATTTTCTAGCGATACTCGTAGTCATAGAAAATTTGCCTTAGTAGCCGAAAGATATTTGACGGGGAAATGGTAGATACGCAAATAAACAAGTAAAAAGACGAAAATACAGACCCATAATCAGTCTGTAAGGATAGTAGAGAGAAAGTTACAACGGGCGCAATCGTTTTTGAAAGCCAACCTTGATAACTTGACAGTTCAACAAGGAAAAATAAGATTACGTGAAATCACGGTACTGCATTTCTCAAAGCTTACATCGTTGATAGTATTTAAGATACATTTGGATACTGCCTCATCAGGCTCTTTTTAAGACAGTACGAGGTAATTAGCAGCCCCAAAATGCTATCAGGAGGCAAAAACCGGTTTTTGACAACGAAACCTAGGCAATATTAAGTTTTTTCAACTTATCGTCTTCTTTTTACGGCAAAATGCAGACCCTGACTGTGAGCTGATTCAATTCATTTTCATACGTTTCACATACTTTAGTTATGAAAACTGCAGATAGTCGGCTGCTACCTGGCTACTGTCTTGTTTTAAGAACTAGAAACTGGCGTACAGGCTTAAAGACAATCCTCAACCCTGCGTAGAATTTATCGTGATGGAAGTTCTCAATACCCTGATAGAGAAACTAGAGCAGTTAGGCGATGGTGAGCTTGTACTGACAAGCGAATCTGGACAGTGGCGATTTTACGTTTTAGATGGTCAGCTGCTCTACGCGACCAATCGACTATCCGCGGTCAGGCGCTTTTCTAGGGCAGCGCACTGCTACCGGCCTCGCTGGACCTGGTCAGTCGTAGCCGACCAGGTAGATACTCACCAGGCCTGGGAAATTCCACTGCTAGAGCGAGCCATTACACACGGCAAAATTAGCCCCATTCAGGTCAAGCTCATATTGAGAATGGTGTTAGAAGAGTGCTTCTTTGAGGTGCTGTGCGATGGTTTTGCTGAAAGTGAATGGCGTCCGTACCACTTAGAGTCGTCGTCTGCCTATCGCTCAGCAGCACTGTCTGCCTCCGAAGCCCGTCGAATTCTAGGAAAAGCGCAGCGCCTGGCTCAGACCTGGAAAGAAAGCCCATTGGGCTACCTCAGTTTGGGCATCTCACCGATCGTCTCTGACCCGAGCGTACTGGTCTCACTGCCAGTTCCTAGCGAGTGCCTCAGTGGAAACACTGACCTGTGGGATGTACTGGTCAACCATGTCTCTTCCCTGAGCAAGCTAACTCAGGTATTGTTACCACTGGTAACCGCCCAGAAAATCAGATTTCAAGATATCCCTGATTTACCCCTTCCTGTTGATCGGTCAGCCACTCAAAATCTAGCAGGTGGACTAGGGGTCAGTCTTACTCAGCCACGCCATCAGGAATCGGCGCGCCCTGACACTTCAGCTCCTGCAAACAACTTTTCTAATATCGCCGAACCTCGCCAGACGGCCCTGATTGCTTGTATTGACGACAGTCCTGTTTTGACCCTATCACTCAAAAAGATTTTGACCTCAGCTGGCTACCGTACGCTGAGTATTCCAGAGCCGATGCGAGGATTCTCTAAGCTGATTGAACATCAGCCCGATTTAATCTTGTTAGATCTCATGCTGCCTAACGCGGATGGCTACAGCGTCTGTAAGTTTTTAAGAGAGACGCCCGTTTTTGAGAAAACACCCATCATTATTCTCACGGGTCAAGACAGTAACCTCGATCGGATGAGAGCTAGACTGGCCGGGGCGACTGAGTTTTTAACAAAGCCACCAAGGCCAGTCGCTCTGTTAGAGATGATCGAGAAGCATCTAGACCAGTAGTTGCTGTCACGCAGCTTCTGTGGCACTGACCTTCTGTGGCACTGATTTTCTGTGGCACTGGTTTTATTGTGGCGCTGGTTTTCTATGTCGTTGATTCAGCTTGCATAATCTCGATCAGCTTATTCTGCATCGTTTCTGTGGCCGATACAATAATCTCTGACTGACGATAGTTTTCGCAGTCAGACAAGGCAGGCAGCGGTTTACCCTGATAAGTCGTTAGATAGTAGCCCATTTCTTGAGCCATCCAAGCGAGGGCGGCGGTATCGATAAACTGAGCGCTAGCTAGGATAACGCCTGCTACCTCACCCGTTAGTAACCCGTTAATCGGGGGTACAGGCACTTCGGTAGAGTATTCCGTTTTAAGGTCGATGACAGGATAGTGCGATCGCACCTTATCGGCCATCGGACTCAGCGCTGTACCTAGCACCACCTTTTCACCGGGGTCTTCAATCACCAAAGGCTTACAGTGATCCAAATCATCCGCTAGAGTTCCAACAAAAGTCCCCTGGCCGCGGAGAGAATAGTAGTACTTGTTGTTGGCCGGGCTGAGTGCGATCGCCCCTTCAAACCCATCTGAATTGAGCACCGTCATTATCACCAAATAATTCGGATGCCCGTCCATGTAATAGCGCGTACCATCAATCGGGTCCAACGTAATCAGGTAATCGCCCTGCGGCCCCAGATCAATTGCCCGAAAATACTTCGTATTAAAAGACTGCTCATACTCTTCCCCATAAAATCGCATCTCAGGGAACTTAGCGAGCAACACTACCTCAATAAACGTCTGCACCGATAAATCTGCATCTGTCAACGCATTCGCAAACAAATGATCGCCATCATACTTATCCGGATGCACCGCAATCCGCTTCTGAATCTGCTGGGCATAGGCCCCAGCCACCTTCAAAAATGGCAGCATAGTAGACAAGATTTCTTTCGCGGAAGGGGAAGAAAGCGTCATCAATCAGTCCTCATATAACAACACACCTGAAGCACACACAGAAAAGAATGCGGGACCCAGCAACTTGCTAAGCCCCGCATTCTCTCAATCACACAGCCCGCGACTACGGCGCCGTACTCTTATCGTCAATCAGGCCATCGCCACCGATAATGCCAGGCGGCAGCGCGCCGTTTCCGGCACCATTTTCACCCTCAGCAGGCGCTTTTTTCTCGCCGCCGACCATGCCGTCACCGGCAATCAGGTCCAAACCGCCTTCACGGTCATAGGCGCGGGCCGTCCGATCATCTAACACCATGTCGGAGAGCGCCGTGTCATTGCCAAAGAAGGTACCGTCAAAAGAGGTATCAATTTCAGGGGACGTTGGCTCTTCGTACGCATTAAATCCAGTACCTGCCGGAATCAAACGACCAATAATCACGTTCTCTTTCAGGCCACGTAGCCAGTCAGATTTACCCTGAATAGCCGCCTCCGTCAATACACGTGTGGTCTCTTGGAAACTTGCCGCAGAGATGAAACTATCAGTATTCAAAGAGGCCTTTGTAATGCCGAGCAGCACAGGCGTATAGTCCGCCGGTGCCATGCCTGTAATCGACATTGCTTCATTGACCTGCTCTAGCTGACGGATCTCAACTAGCTCGCCCGGTAGCATGGTGGTATCCCCACCATCTTCGAGCCTGGCTTTCGAGGTCATCTGCCGCACAATCACTTCAATGTGCTTATCCGAAATCGTGATGCCTTGAGACTGGTACACCGACTGTACTTCATTCACTAAGAACGACTGAACCTTCTCCAGACTTGCCATCGCGGCATCGTGCGTCCCTTTGCTTTCTCGATAGTACTTAAAGAACACTTCTAGAATCTGGTGAGGGTTAGAGGGTCCATCGGTCAGTGGTTCACCCACTTCGACTTTTTGTCCATCGCCAATCACCAGGTTCTGGCCTGGCGTTACCGGATAGTCTGTGACCACCCCATCGCTTTCTATCACCTTTATTTCTTCCGTTTCATCTTCTGCGTAGACGTCTTCATCAACGCCTGGACGCGCAGCTAAAATGCAGGCCTCCTTTGGCTTACGAGCTTCTAACAGCTCTTCAATACGAGGCAGACCTTGAATAATGTCACCCGTCTTCGCCCGCTCAAATACGAGCAGAACCAAACCGTCACCGCGCTGTACCAGGTCATTGTCTTCAATATGCAAGACGGCACCCGTCGATACTCGGTAAGGACGAGCAATTCGCATAATTACGCGATCGTCTTCTACCCCAATCACCTGGCCAGATTCAGTATTCTTAACGCCTTCTGCGATCACCGTGTTATCAACCAGCAAATCGCCGACAGAAACAATCGGCTTGTTGCCGTTGGTTTCTACCGCTATCTGGTCGGCCGCGCGGACCACCAGTACCCGTCGAACAGACTCTAGGTCTTCGCGTATACCCCGAATTTCGCCCGCTTCCTTACAGCGAATTTCAGTGCGAGCAATTACTGCACCTGGTGTAATCTCATCGCCATCTTGGACCAGCAGTCGCGTTCTTGTGCCCCCTTGGGTTTGGTCCGCTTCGATGTCTCGGCGCACCACTAGGGTCTCCAAAATCACTAGCTGCAGGCGCTGAACCGCATCTTCGCCTTCGCCTTCTGCCTTCATCTCGATGTCAGCAGTTAGCTGCGAGCCGCCCTCATCGATATCAAGCACTAGCTGCGTGCGCAGAATTTCTAGCCCTTCGACGGCCTTCACCCGCTCGCCGTCTTTGTACAGCAAACGCTGAACTGCCTTCAGCCGAATACTCTTGTCGTCGCTGTCACTCACAGCCGCCTGGCTAGGAACCGACGCCTCTTCAGGCACTTCAAACTCCTGCACGGGGCGCAAGAGCAGCGCGGACCCTTCTGGTGTCTCGACATATTCAACGTAGCGGAGAGAATCGGCCACCACGCCTGGCATCACCTCTTCACCAGCGTTCACAATGGTGCCGCTCTTCTTACCAGAATCGCCAGGGCTATCCACCATGTGAATGTCCCCAGGGCGCACCACAATCTCACGCAGAATGTCATTTTTCTGAGTGACTTCCACCACACCGCTGGTCTGACAGAAAATGTCTTTTACAACCTCTGTACCCGCTTCGATGTATTGGCCATCTTCCACCATCAGTAGAGAGATGTCCTTATTAACTTCGTGAGCCTCTTCTGGAATCCAAAGCAGCGTGCCGCCTTTGGTCACTTCGTAGCCAGTCTTCGCCTTGCCGCGCTTGGCAACTTCTACCCCGGCAAATTTGATGATGCCCCCCGTTTGCGTGCGGAAGGTATCGTCTACGAGTTCAGCCACGACCTGACCGTTGGTTACTTTCGTCCCTGGCGTCGCGTTAATCGAGAATTTCTGACCGCTAGAGGTATTGAGGAAGTAGTGTTCGCGGCCTTGACCACTCTCTACTTCTACTTCAGACTGGTCAAGCACCACAGAAGCGGTGATAATTTCGACCTCCCGGCCACCTTTTCCATCGTTAGAGGTATTCGTAAGACGAACCGTACCGCCACGCTCTGTAATCAGCTTAGTCTCGGCCAGTACACCTTCTGCATCGACCTGGTCGCCGTTTCTCACGACGGGCTCAGCGCCCGGTGGCAAGTTATAGACCTCACCAGAGAGCACCCAAAGCAAACCACCTCGTTGGGCAAGGCGAGTCAAGTTGCCCTGACGGTCGGTCTTCTCCTCTTGTATCAAACCATCAAAAGCGACTTCTCCAGACAGATCGGAGGTCACGTCCTTACTGGCTTTCTCAGTAACTTTGCGAACTCGGCTGGTGCTAGCTAGCTCAGCAATCATCTCGCCTTTTTTAATTTCGTCGCCTTCTTTGGCAAACAAAATAGAGTTTTTCGGCAGTGAGACCGAGTACTCTTTACCATTGCTTTCAATCGAAATCTGACAGTTCTCGTCCATCACTAGCGCATCTTCGCCGTGGCGAGTGCGGAATGCACGAGTGCGCAAACCGTCAGGGATACGAATCGTACCGCTACGCTTGGCATTTACCTGCGGCGCGAGTTCACCGGTAAAGGTACCGCCTGTGTGGAACGTCCGCATGGTGAGCTGTGTACCCGGCTCGCCGATAGACTGTGCGGCAATAATACCAACCGCTTCACCCAAGTCCACCATGTGAGAATGTGCCAGACTCCAGCCATAACAGTGCTGACAAACCGAGCGGGCAGCTTCGCAGGTCAACGCAGAGCGCGCTTTTACCTCTTTGACTTTGGCAGCGCCAATGGCATCCGCAATATCATCTGTAATGGACTGGTTGCGAGCAACAATCACCTCACCCGTTTTAGGATGAACCACATCTTCAGCGGGGACACGGCCCAACAGACGATCTTTAAGCGGAATCAAAACCCGTTCGCCGTCTACCATCGGCCGGACCGGAACATAACGGGTCGTACCGCAATCAATCTCACGGACGATAACGTCTTGAGAAACGTCCACCAGACGGCGAGTCAGGTAGCCAGAGTCGGCGGTACGCAATGCCGTATCTACTAGGCCCTTGCGCGCACCGTAGGACGAAATAATGTACTCAGTAACCGTCAATCCTTCTCGGAAGTTGGTTTTAATTGGCAGGTCAATAATTTCCCCTTGGGGATTGGCCATCAGACCGCGCATACCAACCAGCTGACGCACCTGCGAGATATTGCCCCGTGCACCGGAGTTAGACATCATATAGACGGAGTTCAGCGGGTTGTTGTCGCGGAAGTTCTCCACCACCTTATCTTTGAGGTACTCGCTGGTTTCATTCCAAGTATCAATTACCTTCTGGAAACGTTCTACTTCAGTGATTTCGCCTCGGGTATAGCGCTCTTCGGTATCGCGAATCTCTTGTTCAGCTGTTTCTAGCATCGCCTTTTTACTGGGCGGTACTTCCAGGTCGTCTACGCTAATAGAAACGCCAGCTTGAGTTGCATACTTAAAGCCTAGGCTCTTAATTGAGTCGGCCATCTGAGCCGTACGGGCCGTACCGTAGTGCTCAAAGGACCAGGAAACCAAGTTCCTCAGCTGTTTTTTATCGATAACCCGGTTTCTAAAGACAACAGGTTTAGATTTGTCTTGCTCTGTCATGTTTGCCCCTCGTCCGCTTAGCTGCTGGTTGGTCTGGTTAGATGTATCTGAATGTTGTTGAGTCAATGCTGTGTGGTGTGATCGGGCGCTAGTTTGGCTGAGCATTCTAGCGCCTTTTTACCGGTTCGTTGTCTATTCGGCCAAGGCACCTAGTACGGCGTGGTTGTAGATAATTCGACCTGGCGTAGTTTCTACGTATTGAGAAATGACTTCGCCGTTTTCATCTTCACGGACCCGGCGGAACTTGTATATTTTGGTCTTGCCGCCTGAGCCGTCGTCTTTAACTTCTACGGGTTCGCTATCGTCTTCGTCGGTTTCGATGGTGCCCGCAAAGCGAAGCCATACTTTGGCGTGCAGATCGACGTTGCCCTGTTCGTAAGCTGCGATCGCATCCTCCATATTGGCAAAATAGCGCCCAGCCCCTTTCTGTTTACCCGGGTTATCTGCTGTCAGGTAATAGCAGCCCAGTACCATATCTTGAGAAGGCGTAATAATCGGTCGACCCGTTGCCGGAGACAAAATATTATTCGACGCCAGCATCAGCAATCGCGCTTCTGACTGCGCTTCCAAGGAAAGAGGAACGTGTACCGCCATCTGGTCACCGTCAAAGTCAGCGTTAAACGCCGGACACACCAGCGGGTGCAGCTGAATCGCTCGGCCTTCCACCATGATTGGCTCAAACGCCTGAATACCTAATCGGTGCAGCGTTGGCGCCCGGTTTAGCATCACAGGATGGTTTTCAATCACATCTTCCAGTACTTCCCAGACGCTGGGATCATTGCGCTGAATTAGCTTTTTGGCTGCTTTGATGTTATTCACCATGCCCTGACGAATCAGCCGGTGAATCACAAAGGGTTGAAACAGCTCGATCGCCATCTCACGAGGCAATCCGCACTGATGAATTTTGAGATTCGGGCCGACAACAATGACTGAACGACCCGAGTAGTCAACCCGCTTACCCAATAGGTTTTGGCGGAATCGGCCCTGCTTACCTTCAATAATGTCAGATAGAGACTTCAGCGGCCGGTTGTTGGCACCCACCACCGTTCGCCCACGTCGACCGTTGTCGATCAACGCATCGACTGCTTCTTGCAGCATTCGTTTCTCGTTACGGACAATAATCTCAGGCGCCAAAATCTCCTGCAAGCGGGCAAGACGATTATTCCGGTTGATAACTCGGCGGTATAAGTCGTTAAGGTCAGAGGTCGCAAAACGGCCACCGTCCAACTGCACCATGGGCCGCAAGTCAGGTGGAATAACCGGAATCACATCCAGCACCATCCAATCCGGCTTAGAGCCGGTTGCAATAAAGTTGTCAATCACGCGCAAACGCTTAATGAGCTTGGCACGCTTTTGACCCTTAGACGTTGAAATCGTCTCGCGCAGCAGCTCAGCCGTTTCTTCTAGCTGCAAATCTTCTAGCAAGCGCTTTAGCGCTTCGGCGCCAATACCAACTTCAATTCCAGCCAGCTGAGAATCTTCGTCATACAGCTGATCCTCAATCTCCATCCACTGATCTTCACTCAGCAGCTGCTTGTAGGAAAGGTTGTCAGCATTGCCAGGATCCAACACGACGTAAGCGTTGAAATACACAATCTGCTCAACATCCCGCAGCGGCATATTTAGCAATATAGCAATGTAGCTAGGAATGCCTTTGAGATACCAAACGTGCGCAACCGGAGCCGCTAATTTGATATACCCCATGCGGTGACGGCGCACCCGCGACTCAGTTACTTCTACACCACAGCGCTCACATACAATGCCACGATGGCGCACGCGCTTGTATTTTCCACAGTGACATTCCCAGTCTTTCGCAGGACCAAAAATTCGCTCACAGAACAGACCGTCCATTTCTGGCTTCAGCGTTCTGTAGTTAATCGTCTCTGGCTTGGTGACTTCACCGACGACGGTTCCGTTAGGCAAGGTCCGCTCACCCCAGTCTTTGATTCGCTCCGGTGAAGCCAGACCAATTTTGACATAGTCAAACCGCTGTTCTACTTTCGGCATCCTTTGTTTATTCCCTTACAACTTAATGAGGTTTTATGCTTTCTCTGGCGTCTTTTCCCTGACGTCTGCGCTCTAGCGTCTTTTCCCTGACGCCTTTAAAGTCAGGCTGCAACTGCGCCGTAGAATCCTTGTTCAGCCTCTTTTGCGACTCGGTGCTAAGTAAACTACGACGCGTATTGACTTCGCTCGTTTTGCCTTACAGCGTTTCAGTCCGTTCACCTGGCGTAGGCGTCGATGAAACCACAGCCGATCCTGGCGGTGCAATAGCTGTACCGGTCGTTCCACCGGCACCCGGCGCAGGCTCATCGCGTGAAAGCGACTCGTACGTAGGCCGAGAAGGCGTCCGGCGGTTACCGACATCAGCCATCAGATCAACCTCGCTGTCTCGGCTGGTTCCATCTTCTTGGGTCTCTAACTTATGAACCGCAATGTCCAAACACAGCGACTGAAGCTCGCGCATCAATACCTTGAACGACTCAGGCGTACCCGGACGAGGGATCGCTTTGCCCTTAACAATCGCATTGAGCGCTTCGTTCCGGCCCTGCATATCGTCAGACTTCACGGTAAGCAATTCTTGCAGGGTGTAAGCCGCACCAAAGGCTTCTAGTGCCCATACTTCCATTTCACCGAAGCGCTGACCGCCTTGTTGAGCCTTACCACCCAGCGGCTGCTGCGTAACCAGCGAGTAAGGACCGGTAGAACGCGCGTGAATCTTGTCATCAACCAGGTGAACCAGCTTCAGCATGTAGGACTGACCCACCGTAACTTCTTGGTCAAAAGGTTCACCCGTACGACCGTCGTATAGCTGAATCTTGCCAGGATTATCAGGGTTAAAGACCCAGTCTTTGCCTGTCTGCTCACGAGCATCTTGCAGCTTGCCGTGAGTCGTTTCCATGGAGGCCTCTTCGCCGTACATTTCGTCAAATGGCGTCACCTTGAAACGCGAGCCCAGGTTTTGCCCGGCCCAGCCCAGCAGTGCCTCAAACACTTGGCCTACGTTCATCCGTGACGGCACACCCAGCGGATTTAGAACAATGTCAATCGGCGTACCATCGGGCAAATATGGCATATCTTCCACTGGCAAAATCCGAGAAATAATTCCCTTATTACCGTGGCGGCCAGCCATTTTGTCACCGACCTGAATCTTGCGCTTTTGAGCCACATACACGCGGACGACCATGTTTGCCCCGGGTGGTAGCTCATCGCCCTGCTCACGGGTAAAGACACGCACGTCTACCACGCGGCCTTTCTCACCGTTAGGAACGCGCAGGGAGTTATCGCGAACGTCTCTCGCCTTTTCACCAAAGATGGCACGTAGCAGTTTTTCTTCAGGCGGCTGGTCCGACTCACCTTTGGGTGTCACCTTACCGACCAAGATTTCACCGGAGCTAACCCAAGCACCCACGCGAATAATCCCCGTTTCATCTAGCTGACGCAGCGCGTCCTCACCAACGTTGGGAATTTCACGGGTAATCTCTTCAGGGCCAAGCTTGGTCTGGCGAGCTTCAATCTCATACTTCTCAATGTGGATTGAGGTGTACACATCTTCATACACCAGACGCTCACTGAGTAAAATCGCATCCTCGTAGTTGTAGCCCTCCCAAGGCATATAGGTAATCAGCACATTCTGACCAAGCGCGATCTCGCCGCCTTCTGTGGCAGAACCATCTGCCATCACCTGACCAGCCACAACCTTAGCGCCTTCATAAATCAGCGGCCTTTGGTTCAAACAAGTGTCCTGGTTCGAGCGCTGATACTTCTGTAGCTCGTACGTATGCACAGAGCCCTCCGGATCAGTCACTTTAATCCAGTTGGCATCTAGGAACGTCACCACACCGTCAGTACGACTGATAATAACCATCCCTGAGTCGCGAGCCGCCTGCGCCTCTAGCCCAGTACCTACCAGAGCGCGCTCAGGCCGCAGCAGAGGGACCGCTTGGCGCTGCATATTAGAACCCATCAGGGCTCGGTTGGCATCATCATGCTCCAGGAATGGAATCAGCGATGTAGCAACTGAGATGATTTGCACAGGTGAAACAGCAACATAGTCAACCTCTTTAGGGGTTGTAACTGTGAAGTCCTGTCGATAGCGCACAGGGACAGTCTCACCCAAAATGTTGTTATTTGAATCAATCGGAACGTCGCCAGGGGCCACGCGCAGATCGTCCTCTTCGTCGGCGGTCATATAGACCGCTGGCTTGTCTTTAATAATTTGGCCATTTACAACTGGGAAGAACGGCGTTTCGATAAAGCCAAAGTCATTGACCCTGGCATGGGTAGCCAATGAACCAATCAGACCCGCATTGGGACCTTCAGGCGTTTCAATCGGGCAAATACGACCGTGATGCGAGGGGTGAATATCGCGAACCGCAAAGCCTGCACGCTCACGAGTAAGCCCCCCTGGACCCAAGGCACTAATCCGGCGCTTGTGGGTTAGCTCGGCGAGAGGGTTGGTTTGGTCCATGAACTGAGACAGCTGGCTGGAGCCAAAGAACTCTTTAATAGCCGCAACCAAGGGCTTAGGGTTGACCAGAGACGCAGGCGTCAAAGAGTCCGCATCAGACACGGTCATACGCTCACGAATGATCCGCTCTAATCGATTGAGACCGACTCGCACCTGGTTTTGCAGCAGCTCACCGACTGAACGCACTCGGCGGTTACCTAGATGGTCAATATCATCTGGGTTACCGATATCAAACTCAAGGTTGATGAGGTAATCGATGGCTGCAACGATATCTTGAGGCGTGAGGACGCGAGTGGCTTCTGGAATGTTCAATCGCAGCTTCCGATTGAGCTTGTGACGGCCAACTTTGCCCAAATCGTATCGCTTGGGATCGAAGAAGCGTGAATCGAGCAGCTGCTGACCACCGTTTACGGTAGGCGGCTCACCGGGACGAAGCTTTCGGTACAGCTCTAGCAACGCTTCTTCTTCACTAAACTGCCCTTCTTTATCAATGGTCTTCTGGAAGTACTCGGGGTTCCGCAGAGAATCGAAGATTTCACCATCACTTAGGCCCAAGGCTTTGAGCAGCACCTGAGCAGATAGCTTGCGAGTCTTATCAATACGAACCCAAACCAGATCGTTCTTGTCAGTTTCAAACTTCAACCATGCGCCACGGTTAGGGATCAGATTAGCCGTGTAGGTACGACGACCATGCTTGTCAGTTTCTGCTTTGTAGTAAACGCCGGGGCTACGAACAATCTGATTAACGATGACACGCTCTGCACCGTTGATGATGAAGGTACCGCGATCGGTCATCAGCGGCAGATCGCCGATAAAGACTTCTTGCTCTTTAATTTCTCCCGTTTCCTTGTTAATCAGGCGCGTAGGGACGTACATTTGTACTGAGTAAGTACTGTCACGACGCTTGGCTTCGTCCACCATGTACTTGGGCGATTTGAGGCGATAGTCCTTACCTAGAAAGTGAAGTTCTAGCTTTCCAGTGTAATCAGTGATGGGAGAGAAGCTTTCTAGCTCTTCCACTAAACCTTCTGCTAAGAACCAACGGAAGCTTGCTCGCTGAATTTCGACGAGGTCAGGAAGCAGGTGAACGGGTGGCTTTTCAGCAATAGGAGAGTCAATAGCAGCAGACTCAATAGCAGCAGATTCAACGGTAGCAAGGGTAGTGTCAGTCATGCGTTTCCTCAAAAATCGTGCCGAGCAGGGCAAACGGTTGTACAGCAAATGGGATGCAGAAAAAGGGCGGCTTCTACAGCCAGAGAAGAAGTGAGTTTAGCCTTAAAGGGGGTGGATTCGGCCTCAGCTTAAATGGCGATTGCTTCAAATCTCATAAATTGGATATTTTGAAGCACTAAGAATTGTAAACTCGCCGATAATTGAGCGATATTGTCAAAGAAATTCAAGAGTAGAGACGGTAGTAAACAGGTGAATATAAGGAATAATGGTATTGAGAGAATGAGTAGCTTCAGCTTGCATGTAGAGCTTGTATCCTAAGCCTGGTGTGTTGTTGAGACCTTTCGACCAAAGAAATAAGATGGCTTAAACAGTGCCTGTGAGCGAAGGCATAATTTTTGGGCCTATATATCATAAGCCAAACGTAGATCTTAAAAATATCAGATTGTCAAGATGTCTGATCGTACATGTTACCTTTCCATATCAAAAATGGTTGTAATCACCGACTATTTGTTTCATTAGCTAGGCACCATAGTCAGCTATCGCCGCGGTTTTTACAGACCGTTCTTTTGAATCAAATCAGCTTTTTCATTTGAGCTTATGAAAGCGTGCTTTACCCTCTAGGAGACAGCTAAGCGCTATCCGTCCTAAAAAACGCTGAGAATCAGCATGGGAGCGCACTCTAAGAAGCAAGGTCTTCGGGCAAATTAAATAGCCGCTGTGCATTTTGAGTGGTTTGCTGAGCCAGGGTTTCGATAGAGACGGATCTAAGCTCAGCAACATGTTCGGCGACGTACTTAACGAAAGCAGGCTGGTTACGCTTCTCTTTACGCTTAGGAGCAGGCGACAGAAAGGGACAGTCCGTTTCTACCAAGATGCGATCGCTCGGGACCATCTGAGCCGACGCTTTCACCTGTTTGGCACTTTTAAAGGTCACAATGCCGCTGAAGCTAATGAAGAAGCCCAGGTCCAGAAACCATTGAGTTTCTTCTGGGTTCCCCGTCCAACAGTGCATTACACCTTTCACAGACCCTTTAGTTTGAGCAAAGGTCTCTAGCACCTCAGCCATCTCGGTAGCAGCCTCCCGACAGTGATTGATCACTGGCAGATCTAGCGCCTGAGCAATTTCTAGCTGAGCTGTGAACGCCTGCTTTTGCAAAGCCCTATCGTCCGATTTGAAAAAGTCTAGCCCCATCTCACCGATGGCAACCACCTTCGGCTCGGACTTAGCGAGCCGAATAATCTCGCTCGCACTGCCTTCTGTCCACTTATCCATATCTAATGGATGTATCCCGACGGCCATAGAGACCTCAGGATATCGGTGGGCGATCGCTTGAATTTTCGAGAATTCAGACGGGTCTACACATGAGTGCACCAGATGAGCAACACCAGCTTCTCGCCAGGCCGCAGCAACTTCATCCCTATCGACATCAAACGAGTCGAAGTTGATATGAACGTGGGTGTCAACGAGGCGCATCTTCTCTCTACCGTGAGCTCCCATTCACCACCTAGCAACCAGTTCTAAACAGTTAGATTCTAAACAGCTAGAACTGGATAACTAGCTAGACCTAGAAACTAGAACAAAGTCACTAGGCACTAGCCGCTTCTGCGGTTGCTTCTGTCGTTTCCGGCGTTCCTTCTACGGCCTTCAGTGCCCGGGCCAGCTGAGACTTCTTACGAGCACCCGTATTTTTATGCAGCACACCACGCTTCACTGCTTTGTCGATTTTGCTCACAGCCGCAGACATTCTTTCTTGAACGAGCCTGCTATTTTCCTCAGAAGGATTAGACGCCTTTGTTGCAAGCGCTTCGTGGTATCGCTTGGTCAGGGTTTTAACCGCTGATTTGTAAGCTTTGTTACGCAAACGGTTTCGCTCTGCAACTCGAATGCGCTTGATCGCAGATTTAGTATTTGCCATAGGTTATATAAGCTGGATTGCTTCGCTGCTTGCCCTTTTAATCAGACTATCAGAACTACTAATAGTAGCACCGATGTCTCATCTGTGGTAAGCCATAAATCGTTTTCATTGCGCTGACCACTGGAATTCCACGCTAAGCTAATGGAAACCTCTGTGATTTACTTATTATCTCTCTTCTTACATGCTGCGAATTATCAATCAGCTAGATGATGCCAAAGCAGAACTCCAGCGTATTTGCGATCGCACTCACGACACGCAGGTAACAGAGAAAGAAGCGACGGTACGCGAAATTATAGAAGCCGTGCGACAAAAGGGAGACGAGGCACTACTCCACTTCACCCAAAAGTTTGATCGCCAGATCCTGACACGCGCGACCTTACGCGTAGACGGCGCTCAGCTAGACGCAGCCTATCAGCAAGTTTCACAGGGTCTACTCAAATCCATTCAAAAAGCCTGTCTCAACATCGAAGCCTTCCATAAGCAGCGAGTACCCAGCAGCTGGGTAACGTTTGAAGACAATGGTGTCGTACTCGGCAAACGGTATACGCCAGTCGAAAAAGCAGGCATTTATGTCCCCGGAGGCAGAGCGTCTTACCCCAGTACAGTGATGATGAATGCGATTCCCGCTAGGGTCGCTGGGGTGTCTCGCATTGTGATGATGACACCAATTGGGCCGGATGGAAAAATCAGTCCTGCGGTATTGGTAGCCGCTCAGGAAGCGGGCATTGAAGAGATTTATCAAGTAGGGGGAGCGCAGGCGATCGCAGCGCTGGCCTACGGCACCGAAACAGTTCCAGCGGTCAATGTGATCACTGGCCCTGGCAATGTATATGTCACGCTGGCGAAAAAGCAGGTGTATGGCAAGGTAGGCATTGACTCACTAGCAGGGCCTTCAGAAGTGCTGGTGATTGCAGATAGCACAGCGAACCCGGTACATGTAGCAACCGATTTATTGGCGCAAGCAGAGCACGACCCTATGGCCGCGGCGGTACTGATTACCACAGATAGTGCGCTCGCCGAGGCGGTCGTCCAAGAAGTGGATAAGCAGCTCGCTGAGCATCCTCGCCAAACGCTGACCGAAAAGGCGATCGCGCACTACGGCGTAGCCATCGTCGTCAAGACATTAGAAACTGCCGCTCAGCTATCAGATATATTCGCCCCAGAGCACCTAGAGCTAGAAGTTGCAGAGCCTTGGGATTTGCTACCTCATATTAATCAAGCAGGGGCTATTTTCTTGGGTCACGATACCCCTGAAGCCGTGGGCGATTATTTAGCAGGGCCAAACCACACCTTGCCTACGTCAGGAGCAGCTCGCTATGCCTCTCCGCTAAGCACCGAGACCTTTATGAAACACACCAGCCTGGTGCAATACACTCGCAATGCCCTAGCTGATGTTGCGGCTGATATTGACGTTCTGACCCGAGCAGAGGGCCTGCCCTCTCACGGAGAGTCTGTACGGTTGCGAGTAGAAGAAGGACTGGGTTGAGCGTCATCTAAATCTGTATTCAAAAGCCGTAGAGGAAAGCGGGTATACAGGTGCGCCCGTTGACCAGTAACAGTCCGCGTTAAGAAGTACAGCGGTAAGGGTTCTTGCAGTTGAAAAATCAGGTGCGAGAAGGCTGCGGGAGAGACGCTGTCACCCACATGAAAGAGCTGATGATGCTGATAGCCATTAGCCGTTGGTCGCTGATAGGTTCTTAGCGTTACTTGCTGTGTATCTAGTGACCAGTATTCGGCTATACCAAGTTGAGAGAACTGCTGAGCCCGTAATGCTCTATGGCCATGCTCTGGATTAATGTCGATAACCCAATGGATCTTTGACGGGGCAGTAACTGGGTTTGAGAGAACTGGGCTTGAAAGAACTGAGCTTGAAAGAACCGTAAGAGAGGGTACAAGCCTGCTGCTTGTACCGGCTGGCCTATTATGTGAAGAGCTTGCCTGTGTAGGTATGGTCTGTGTGGGCACTGTCTGTATGGGCATTGCGTAGCGCGATCGCACCTCTAACCCAGATATTTCAGCGAGGGCAACTTGAAGTTGTTGTTGCAACAGTCTCTGTGGTTCTAACGCCTGCTGCAGCTTCAGCGCTAAATTTTGACCGTCCAGTTCTCCCATTAGTTACTGTGGGGCTAAGCAGATTTATTTTTCTCCTCAAGCGGCTTGGCCTGAAGCTCCTCAGGATAATCATCTAGCAAGTCTTTGTTTTCTGCAATCCATTTCACAATAGACTTGGCGATAGCTGCCTTCTGCCTAATTGCCCGAAGCGCTTTAGGCAAGTCTAGCTCTTCAGCCGTACCCGGATGCGTCAGGTCAAACATGTCCGTGCTCACTAAGTCAACAATGCCAAATTCGGACTCTAGATAAGTGAAGGTATCTAAAAAGAAGACGGCGCTCTCCCAGCAAGGCGGATTGATTTTAAGTTCATCGTTGCTGGTCCACATAGTGTTCACGGCGTATTTCTTTATCCTCTCGGTGACAAAATCAGGTGGCATTCAGGTATCTGTTAAATTTGTGTACCCGGGGTTGAAATCTCGCTCAACAGGGTAAGGTCCAACTTCAGCATTTACACCTCTAGGCTTTGCGATGACCCAAAACTAACCATCTCTAACTCCTTAGAAACCGTACTCTTTTACAAGATCTGTGAGGCGCATTATGGAGCAATATTTGCAAGAAGTTGTTGTTAATGAATTTGGTGGCCCAGAGCAGCTAGAAAATCAGGTCTCAGCGCCGCTTAGTCCTCAAACAGGTGAAGTGGTGATCAACCTGAAGAGTATTGGCATGAATCAGGCAGATTTAATGGCTAGGCGCGGTGAGTACCGATTGAGCTCCGGAGATCCGCCATTTACGCCAGGAATTGAGGGGGGTGGCGTGATTTCTGCGGTGGGGGAGGGGGTCGTGAACCGTCATGTTGGCCAGCGAGTGACGCTCACTATTAGCGCACCTGCTGGGAGAGGGACGTATCGCTCACAGTTTTTGGCGTTGGCAGAAGAGACCATACCGGTGCCGGATGAAATTGACGATGCACTCATTGGCGCGCTATGGCTACCATTTTTGACCGCCTGGGGAGCGCTAGTATGGCGGCAAAATGTGACAAAGGGACAGACCGTGATGTTGCCAGCGGCGAGTAGTAGTGTGGCGATCGCAGCCAGTCAAATTGCTAAGCATCATGGGTGTACCACTATCGGTATTACCACTAGCCCAAACAAAGTAGCGCTTCTAGAACAAATAGACGCCGCTCAATACGACCATATTATTGTGACCCGTCAGGCAGACAATAGAACGCCCTGGTGGCGAAAGGTAAAACAGATTACTCAGGGCAAAGGCGTTGACGTTATTTTCGATCCGGTTGCCGCTGGAAACTTCTTAAACACCGAGATTCGTCTACTAGCGGCAGGCGGGACAATTTGGGTATACGGGCTACTAGGAACACCCGACAAAGTCGATGTCTCACCTTTGATCCGTAAAGACGCTTCGATTCGGGGATGGCTGCTGAATTTTCTAGCCGGATTACCAGCAGAGCAAGCGGGCTACGAACATATTTTAGAAAATGTGGCGGCAGGAACCTATACTCTGCCAATCGCTGGAACCTTCTCTTTAGATCAAATTCGAGACGCGCATACCGCGATGGAACGAGGTAATCACATCGGTAAATTCATCTTGAGACCGTAAGCACCTTGCCTAGTTGGCATAAGGTTGGCTCAAGGCTATCGGCTTACTCAGCAACAGCTTCAGGCTCAGCTGGACTGGGCCTAGTCGGTGTAGAGGCAGGTTTTTGCGCCAAACTGAAGATAATCAAGCCAGCTATAGCTAGAGCCACCAGCCAGATCCAAGGCTTTGTAATCAGACTGCCGCCCTTATGAGGTGCGGTTGTACCCACACGGTCCTCTACAAAAGGAGAGGGTTCATCACGGTTCGTTATCGGCGTGTTTTTGTTTTTAGGCATGAGCAGTGGAGGTGGAAAAGTTTTAGCCAGTTGAGGCGGTATACGAGACACTACAGGCACTGCCGTAGGCGGCAAAGGTAGCGACAGAATAAAGTTAGAGGACTTCGACTTGGGTACTGCTCTTCAGACAAATATGTCCTTCAGACAAATACATCCTTCAAGCAAATACGTTCTAACAGACAGCCGCTGTCAAAGATACCAGGGCTTTTTGTATTTGCGAAGTATTCTAGACGATGGCAAGCAGCGTAGAAGCATTCTGCGATAAGAAATCATCCTACAGGCACAAACACAACATTATCGACTAGAAAAGCTATACCGGGTCTTTACACTGCAATAGCGACAGCTGCCAGATCAGAATCTGAGATATAGCAAATGTCCTGATGCATTAGGACATTTGCCCTAGAAGAGTTGCTTGTCCGCTGTAGGTTGCAGCTACTCGCTAGTGTCTTAAGCAACTCTTCGAGAGCTATACATCCGTCCAGCAACAGGGTTGATATTTGGCTGAAAGCGCACTGAAAGAGCACAGTCCAACGAGGAATCAGTCTGACTATGAAAGGATGGATAACCATACAGGCCATCTTTCAATAGGCTCACAATAGTACTTTCAAAAAATATAACTAAAAAAGCTTTTCTAACGTGTCAAATATCGAAATTAAAAAGCCTATTTATTCCTTCACTCATTAACAGAAATTGATTTTACAAAGGACGAAATCAAACACTTAAAACCACCTGAAAAGAGAATATTGCATGGCTATAATACAGCAATAAAAATCGATTTATAGCGAGAAACAACTGAGTTCTAGAATGTTTTTTAACTGCATAATTGTTTTTTATACTGAATTACAGTTGGAAATACAATTCAGCCAAATGGCGTAGAAAGCATCAATTATTATTACTACTTTCTCGTGAAGCACTGAATATTCCGTAAATCCACGCGGAATATTTCACCGAAAAAATACGGGACTGCGTACTTCTAACGAACAGAAATCCATGTCATATCAAAAGGTTTTGGTACCACTCTATCGACTTAGGTATTTCTCTCTATAGTTTCCAAAACTAAGATATATCAACCTTTTTCGCTATGAGAGCAGCGCAGGGATCACCCCCCTGGTCGTTTTGAATCAAATTTGTCTATCTTCTTTATAGGAACAAAATCTAAGTATTTTCTCTAATCAATTTCATTAGTTACGTTAGCGAATTCAAAGATATTTAGATCAGGTTTCTACGGCTGCAAATAGATGTCTAAATCACAGATATTTAAGCGGAATTTATTTTCTTTGCGCCGCACGACACTTAGCCACGCTGCTAATAGCAACCGGCTAGAGTGCGCTACTTTTGAAAGGGTGTTTTCACATGTCTCGGGATGCGCTAATTGTTGGCATCAACCAATACCAGTCTCTGCCAGGGCTCAATGCACCAGCAGCGGATGCGGAGGCCGTTGCCGCTCGATTGCAAACTCAAGGTGAGTTTCGAGTACAGCGGATGCCAGAGGTGCTCAACAAAAATAAGCAACCTGCTGTAGGTCAGCGGCGTAGTGTCACCGCTCAGGGACTAGAGGAATCGCTGATTCAGCTGTTTAAGCCTAAAGGCCAAAACATACCAAATACTGCGCTGTTCTACTTTTCCGGGCACGGCTTACAGAGAGAGGCCGGTATTCAAGAAGGCTATCTGGCAACCAGCGATACCAATCCTGGAAACGGTAACTTTGGAATCTCCTTGAACTGGCTCAGGCGGCTGTTGCAACAGAGTCCTGTCAGACAAATTATCGTGATATTGGATTGTTGCCACAGTGGTGAGCTGCTAAGCTTTCGAGACGCTGACCCGGGCGCTATTGCTGGCGTTGACCGACTGTTTATGGCAGCCTCTCGCGAGTACGAATCTGCTTACGAGTCTATTGAAGGCAAGCACAGCGTCTTTACGCAGGCGCTGCTATCTGGATTGAATCCTTACAATCAAGACGGTGGTAAGGTCAGCAGCTACGGGCTGACTGAGCACATCAGCCAGCAGCTAAGAGGCGAGCTACAGCAGCCACTCTTTGAAAGCTCTGGGAGCGAAATTATACTCACGCGTGTGAGCGGCCTCAAGGCAGCGTTTTCTAAAACCCCTATCAGTACGTTCTCTCGGCTTAAAAAGCTCTCCTTCGGATTTTGCCCTTATCGAGGGCTCTCACCTTTCGACGAGGCCCATGCAGATTACTTCTTTGGTCGCGAAGAGCTAACCACACAGCTACTAGAGAAAGTAGAGCACAGCAATTTTTGCGCACTGGTCGGTGCTTCTAGCAGTGGTAAAACATCCTTACTGCGAGCGGGGCTAGTACATCATCTACACAAGGGTGAACGGATCGCTGGCAGCGAGCGCTGGCAGATCAAGCTGCTGAGCCCAACCCAGCATCCGATAAAGGGGTTGGCAGCTGCGTTTGCTTCAACAGCGGCCGACGGTATTCAGCGGGCAAGTCAGATGCACCAGGCGGAGGCCTTACTAAACGCCCAAACAGGCGGCGGTCTAGCGCAGTTGGTGCGAGCAGCGCTGATGAAGCCTAACGAAACTTCGATTCCGGCTATCTCGAAGCTGTGGTTAGTGATCGACCAGTTTGAAGAGCTTTTCATCCCAACCGACAATGCTGCAGTCATAGCAGAGCGCCAGCAATTTATCCGCTGTTTGATAGAGGCGCTTGAAGACCCAAGCGTTCCGCTGGGAGTCGTGATTGGGCTGCGGGCTGACTTGATGGATGACCTGCTGCCTTACCCACAGCTGAAAGCACTGATAGAGAAGCATACGGTGCTACTTACACCCATGAATTATCAGCAAATCAAGGCTGTAGTGAAGAAGCCTGCAAAGAAGATGGGTATCGAGCTAGATCCTACGATGCTGTATACCCTGACCATGGATACCAATGGGGCACCTGGTGAGCTGGCATTGATTCAGCAGACCTTGCTTGAGCTTTGGCGAAAGCGAGACACCGGAAGTTCAGGGTCAGCGCCGCCTAGACTTACGATGGACGCATACATGGCGTTGGGTGGCGTAAAAAACGTAATGACCCACCGGGCAACAGCCGTAGTTGAAAGTCTGAGTGAGGAGATGAAAAAAGCGGCTAGGCGAATTTTTCTGTCGCTCTGTGAGCTAGGAGAAGGCAGAGAAGATCATCGCCGTCGGGCGTTTCGGAGTGAGCTCATCAATGAGAACTTTCCAGAAGAGCTGATTGATTGCACGCTAGACAAGCTAGCGGCAGAAAGGCTGGTGATTATCTCGCAGGCTTCGATTTCGACCAGCTGCTGCACGGAGCAAGGCACAGAACTTCCCAGCGCTACCTGGCAGACCCAGCGAGACGAGTCTTCACCGCTAAATACATGGTTTTTAAACAACGTACCCGAGACACCGCAGCCCATGTTGGGCTCGCCTAGAACGGTAGATATCGTGCACGATTCTTTGGTGCATGACTGGGATTTGCTGCGTACCTGGCTAGCAGAATCTCGCAGCATGATGCGTCAGCAAAGGCGCTTGGAGCGCAACGCGAGAGAGTGGGAGGAGCGTAAGCGGCCCACAGCGACAGAGCACTTGTTAGGTGGAACGCAATTGCAAGAGGCGCTGGCTTTTATGCAGCTCAATCACCATGAGCTATCAGCGTTAGCTCAAGACTTTGTGAACACTAGTCGCAAAGTGCAAGGGCGCCTGCGAATGCGCACCAGTATGTTGATTCCGATTGCACTATTGGCGGGGATGGCAGCTTCTCTTGTCAGTCGATTTATTCTGCCGCCGGCGCTGCGATCGCCAGCCGCCGTAGATGTGCAGCCAAGCAAGCGCGAGCCAACGAGGACAACGCATGAATCAGCAGTCCCTGAGGTTTCCAAGGAGGACGACACGCAAAATGGTCCTGGGATCTGGCAGCGACGGGGCGCAGGGCCATCAGCTACGAAGACGTCATCTGAGACGTCTGTAGAAGCATCGCCGTCTGCGACTGAAACACCGCTAGAGTTTGAGTCGACACCGAGGCTACCCGCGATGCAGGTGAGCCCTGAGGTATCGCAGGCCATTGGAAAGGGTGACTATGTAATGGTCCCTGCGGGAAAAATGCCGTCGCCGTCTAACCCAGACGAAGAGGTAGAAGTTTGGCTAATTCAGCCGAACGGTTTAGAAATGCCTGTACCTGTTGATGCGGTAAGAGAACCTGCCACCGTAGGAGGCCGTCAATAGTCCAAAGTAAGAGTCCAGAGTAATAGTCCAGAGCGTTCACTGTTAGCGACTGACTTGGCTTAAGCGACTGTTAGTAAATGTGAGAGAAAAGAAGCAAGTTGACAAAGCATAGCGCCACTGACTACAGAACTTTTAGCCAATGGCGCTATGCTTTGCATGGGTTTATGACAGTATTCTTGTATTAGATACTCATGTATTGATCATGTATTAGATTAGTGTCTTATCCCTTGTCGCATAGCCAGTTCTAGAATGCAGATTCTGTCCGTCGCGCTGACTAACTTTAAGACTCATAAGGAACAACAGTTTCATTTTGAACCAGGCACCAATGCGATCTGCGGTGAAAATGGGGCAGGAAAAACAAGCATTCTAGAAGCGATCGCCTGGGTTCTGTTCAACTACCAAGGCAACTACAAAAAAGAAGACCTGATTCGCAATGGGGCTAGCAGCGCACAGGCTAGAGTGGCCTTTATTTCTAGTAAAGATAGCCGTACCTATGATGTACAGCGCTCTACGACTACTGGTTACACGCTATACGACCCGCAGCTAGCGGAAAAGCTGCCGTTTACGCGCACAAAGGATGAGGTACTGCCCTGGCTACGTCAGCACTTAGGCGTTGCACCCGGAACAGATTTAGGTCAGCTGTTTGCTAATACAATCGGCGTTCCCCAAGGGACATTTACCGCTGACTTTTTACTCTCTACAGAAAAGCGAAAGCCGATTTTTGACACTATTTTGAAGGTAGAGGAGTACCGTGAAACCTACCGTCAAAGCAACAGCCTACGAAAGTATGCAGAAGCGCAAGTGCAGCGGCTAAAAGACCTGATAGAGCAGTATGAGGAATCTCTACAGAGCTGGGACGAGCTACAGAACCGTCAGCAGCAGCTGCAGCTAGAAATCACTCAAGGAGAAAGGCAGCTAGAACGCCTAGAGACGCAGCAGAAAGAAATAGCCGAACGACGACAGGCAGTAGTGGAACAGGCGGAAAAAGTACAAAAGCTCCAAACCCAGCAGCAGACGCTAGCAAGTCAGCTGGAAGCTCAAAAGCAGGCGGCTAACCGCGTAGAGCTTGGACTCAAGCAGGCTCAGCAGGCAGCTCAGATATGCCAGACGCAAAAGACAGCGTACGAGCAGTTTTTGGCAGCAGAGTCACAGCTAAAGGGACTGAGCGAAACGCAGCAGAAAAAGCAGCAGATCTTGCAGCAGCAGCAGCAGCTTCAGCAGTCCTTGGCCACTAGTGAAAAAGAGCAATCGCGAATCGAGGCCAAGTTAGAGCAGCTTACAACGTCCCAACAGGAGCTGAGCGCGCTCGCAGCTGGCGTTACCACTCAACTACAGCTAGAAACTGAGCGAACAGCCCTGCTGCTGCTGCTGCAAACGCTTTCGTCGAGTCGCTTGCAGCAGAAAAACTTGCAGCAGCAGCAGCAGCGCCTAGCTCAAGAGCTCAGTCAGATTGACACTGAGCTGAAGCGGCTAGATGGATTGCAGGGGGCAATCGCCTCAATTCCTGACTGGGAAAACCAACAAAACAGGCTCCAAGAGCAGCTGAGCCGACTAGCGGCCGCTCGACAGTTTGAGCAAGAGCTGAAGGCATTGAGTGAAACGGGACAAGCGCGGCAGGATAGCTACCGCGCGCAGGTGGTATCAGCCTTACAGCTGTTGGAAGGGTGGGTGGAGCGGTTTGAAGCGTTGGAGAAGGCAGCGATCGCACCCATAAAAGACGCTTTGTTTGAAGGCGGCATTCTCTCCAAAGAAACGCTAGCCATGATCAACGGAATTCTATCGGACCTCAGTAAACAGACCGATGAGAAAAAGCTTCAGCAGCAGAAACAGGCCTTACAGAATCAGCTGCAGCAGGCCTATGCGCAAAAAGCTGAGGTCGCAGGCAGGCAAATGCAGGAAAAGAAGCGATCGCAAATTGCAGCACAACAGCAGCAGCTTCGAGAGCAGCTTAGCGATATTGACCAGCAGCTTACCCGCGAATCAGCCACGACTCAAGCAATAAAAGAGCTAGAAGCTCAGCTGCAAACGTTAGATAATCCCAGAGGAAAACAGCAAATATTAGAAAAATCGCTACAGCAGCAGCGGGCGACAGAACGCCAGCACAAAGCGTTACAGGCCACGCGGGTAGCAGGCGTAAACCAGCTAGAGGCGATCGCCCTAGCGCTCAAAGAATTTGACCAGCTAGAGGCGCAAATTCAGCTGCAACAGCGACAGAGACAGACGCATCAGCCAGGATATTTACAATATGTCCAAAATCAACAGACAGCCAGACAGCTAGAGCAGCTACAGGCAGAGCATAAAGCCGTCGCCGGGCAACTCAGTGAACTTCAAACCCAAAAAGCCGCTATCGACAAACAGCTGGCGTCATTGAACGAAGCGTTTGACCCCAATGCCTTTGCTGCTATTAATAAACAATTTTCCGATGTCAATTCTCAGGCCGACCGCTTGCGGGGCAGCCTGCCTCAGCTGCAGCAGCGCTTCAAGGACTTGACTGCGCAAATAGACGTGCTTAAAGCTACAGCTCAAAAGCGAGACCAGGCAAAGGCTGATATGAAACAGCGCGAGCGAACTAAGCGGTTTGTAAACTATGCACGGAAGGTTTACAAGGCAGCGGGCCCTCGCATTACTGAAAGGTATGTACACAACGTCTCCAGAGAGGCCGATCGGCTATTTCGGGAGCTGCTGGGACGCGCTAATGTCGCACTGACCTGGAGCGCTGACTATGAGATTACGGTTCAAGAAGAATCACATACTCGGCGATTCATCAATCTTTCTGGCGGAGAGCAGATGTGCGCAGCGTTGGCCGTACGGTTAGCGCTCCTAAAAGTACTGGCCGATGTCGATGTGGCCTTTTTTGACGAGCCAACAACAAATATGGATAGACCCAGACGGCAGGGTTTGGCAGAAGCCATTGCTCGAATTAAGTCTTTTAAACAGCTGTTTGTCATCAGCCATGACGATACCTTTGAGCAGGTCACAGAAACCGTAATCACAGTAGAAAGAGAGACCTGAAGCAAGAGAGACCTGAGCGTTCTCTCAGCGTGCTGTGACCTGCTGCATACTACCAGCCCCACAGCAGAAAGGATAGAAGAGAGTCTGCAGGCTTTGTCGGGAATGATATTGGAGGGTTCAGTGCAACAGAAGCCCATAAGCTGTAGCAGATCCCAGATACATACTCCAAGAGAAGACTTGCACCTGCGGGAATTTGATTCTTTTCTTATTCGCTTCTTTTAGTTATTTATGAGCACCTATTCGAGCGTGGCAAATTTCGCGGCAGACCAGAGCCACGCGGTGCCTTCTGGCGAATCGGAGGTAAGCGATGTCAAGGCTTTGTCGAGCTCACCTGATGAATCAATCTCAACAACTGATCCATCGGATGAACTAACCTCCGAGAATAAGACAGCGTCAAACAGCACAGACAAGGTAGTGTCCGTCAGCCAAGATTCTCTGAATACAAAAACGCTCAAACAGATTTTTCAGCTGTCCCCTATTGGTATGACCATTCTGGATCTGAGCGGCGGTTTTCTGAGTGCGAATCAAAGCTTTTGCGATGCGGTAGGCTATACCGAACGTGAGCTGATCATGCTGACGTTTACAGATTTGACACATCCTGAGGATGTTCCCTTGCTGAGGTCTTTGGGGAAGCAGCTGCTGAATGGAAAGCGGGTTCATTTTCAGATAGAAACCCGTCATTGGAGTAAGAACGAAAAGCCTTTGCACGTGGGGCTAACGGTCACAATGGTGCGAGATGGACAGCAGCGGCCCATTTGCTTTTTGCTTCAGGTCGTGAATCTGACTGAGCAGAAGTGGATGGAGGCTCAGCTCCGCCATCGGGATTTTTACGACGCTTTGACGGGGCTTGCTAACAGGGCGCTATTTGTGAACCGAGTGGAGCAGGCAGTTATTCGCCTAGAGCGGAATGCCAGCATTCAGTGCGCGGTCCTATTTCTAGACCTCGATCGGTTTAAGGTCATCAACGATAGCTTGGGTCATACGGTCGGTGACCAGCTGCTGTCAGCACTGGCAGGCCGGTTGGAGTCTTGCATTCGCCGATGCGATACCTTGGCTCGGCTGGGGGGCGATGAGTTTGCGATTTTGCTGGAAGAAATTGATGGCCTAGACGATGCACTAGCGGTGTGCGATCGCATTCATACCTGCCTCAAAACGCCTTTTAAGCTCAGCAGCTACGAAGTCTTCGCCAACATCAGCATTGGCCTAGTGTGCAGCAGCATAGGCTATGAAAAATCGAGCGACCTACTGCGCAACGCGGATACCGCTCTGTACAGAGCGAAAGGACAGGGCGGTAACTGCCACACCGTATTCGATCAATCGATGCATCAACGGGCGGTTGCATTGTGGCAGATGGCCACTCAGGCGCAGTTTGCGGTGCAAAGAGAAGAGCTGACGTTAAAGTATCAGCCAGTGGTAGACATTACGAGCGATCGCGTCGTTGGGGTAGAAGCCCTCATTCGCTGGCATCATCCTCAACATGGTTCTATTTCACCTAGCGAATTCATTCCAGTAATGGAAGAAACAGGCGTCATTACCTTAATTGGGCATTGGGTATTGCAAGAAGCCTGCCAGCAGGTGTGTAACTGGAAAAAGGACCTACCTGCCAATTGTCCGATCAAAATCAATGTGAATCTTTCGGCCCGTCAGCTAGCCCAAAGCGATTTAGCTGAGCAGGTCGCTAGGGTATTAGAAGAAACGGGCTTGTCTGAGAAAGAGCTGAGGCTAGAAATTACAGAAACTGCCGTCATGAAGAACTCGAAAGAAGCCATTCAGGTACTCAAAGATCTCAAAGCACTGAACGTAGGCATCTGCATTGACGACTTTGGAATTGGCTATTCTTCACTTAGCCGACTACAGCAGCTGCCGATTGACATTCTAAAAATTGATCGGTCGTTTGTGCAGAATATCGGAGCGTGCGGAGAGAACACCGAAATTGTGCGCACCATTATTGACCTAGCCGACAGCCTGGGCATGGATATTGTGGCAGAAGGCGTAGAAACGATAGAGCAGCTGGAAGGACTGCGAGCGCTGGGATGCCAAAATGTACAGGGATTTTACTTTGCTAGACCCATGACACCTGAAGACGCACTACGATTTATTCAAGAATCGAACTCGTAGCAACCGCTGACAAAAAAGTCGTGAAGGCCGAAACCTTCACGACTTTTTCTATACATTTGCTCCGTACATCTGCAACAACAGAAAGCAAAGTCAACGAAGCGCTAGGCAACAGATGCGGGCTTACGGTAGCTAGCAACCGTTTCAGTTGTGTTCGCGGCTTGAGCCACTGTAGCAGGCTTAGCATCTTCAGCTGTGTTGTTAAAGCCAGCCTGGTTACCAAGAGCAAATGCAACCAACCAACCAACGATCAAGAGTGCTAGAACAATAGCCATTTTTTTCGATTCCTTGTGTTTTAAATGAAGTTATGAGTAGGCAGTGATGCCAATGAACGAAAGGGAAAAATCCCAGGGAACGCTCTAACTTTTGCATCAGAATCTACTTATTAAGTAATGTAACGGATTTATTATGCAAACGTCAACTAAAAAGTCAATAAGCAGAAATACCTCATGACTTAAATATAGCGTGTCACTGAGTATTTATACTTTCTATTTTCAATGACATGCATATAGTGGTTTAAACTTCAATTCTTTTTATAGAGAGAGTTCTAGCCATCTATCGCTAGATGGCTGAAAGGTTAAAGCTGGCATGTAAATTTTCTTTTCAAGCATCAAGCTTTCATGGTTTTAGAAAGTTTTACCTTGTCAAGGGGTATCCGCAGATAAGAAGTTTTTGGCGGTAGAACTGAGCTGCTGTAGAGCGCTTAAGCTAGTGACGCTGTAGTCGGCATGGCAGTGCCAAGGGAAATCGCCGCTGGGATCTAAGTAGACGGCAATGGTATTAGCGTTCTTAGCTGTGAGCAAGTCGAACTTATGATCGCCGGTCATGACAGCGTCAGCCGGGGTGAGAGACCAACGAGATAAAAGACTGTGAATGCCGTCGGGACTAGGCTTGGGCGGACAGCAGCTGCGACCAAGGATATCTGCGGGCGCAAAGAGGTGGTCTAGTTTGCAGGCTTTTAGAGTGATGTGTGCGATCGCCTTCGTATTGCGAGTCAGGATGCCAATACGCTTCCCCTGCGCCTTGAGTTCACTCAAAAGAGCCTGCGCACCGGGTTGAGGTGTCGCCTGGTGCGCGATTTCGATTTCAATGTCAGTCAGCTGCTTTTGCTTTTGGGCCAGTTCGCTTGCAGGTAGGCGATCAAGCGATTCCAAGATAGGTTCGTTTGGGGGCAGGCCCAAAGCACGGCTGATAGCCGGAAAGTCGTGAAGGCTTTCGGTCAGGGTGCCGTCCATATCAAAGATCCAGGCGGTGCGGGAGTAGAGCATAGGAAAACAGTAAGTAGAAGCGGTGAGCTAGCTGGGTTATGAAGTCAGGATAAATGTAGGCGATGTGACTGATAAGATCTTTAAGCTTATTACAGACGCATGAACGACCTATGACTACGATTAACGATAACTATCTCAAGCTCAAGGCAGGTTACTTGTTTCCTGAGATTGGGCGACGGGTAAGAGCCTACACGGAAGCAAATCCGAATGCGCCTGTGATTAAGCTAGGCATTGGTGATGTCACCGAGCCCTTACCCGAAGCCTGCCGAACAGCGATGATTACAGCTGTAAAGGAGATGGGTGAGCGTGCTTCCTTTCGAGGATATGGCCCTGAGCAAGGCTACCCTTGGTTACGAGAGAAGATTGCCAAGCAAGACTTCCAGGCACGTGGCTGTGATGTAGATGCCTCTGAAATCTTTATTTCTGATGGTTCTAAATGCGACTGCGGCAATATTTTAGACATCTTCGGTGATGACAATAGCATCGCGGTTACTGACCCGGTGTATCCGGTGTATGTAGACACAAATGTTATGGCAGGTCACACAGGAGAAGCCGACGAATCTGGTAAGTACGCGGGCATCACCTACTTGCCTATCAGCGCAGACAATGATTTTGTTGCTGAGATTCCATCTGAGAAAGTCGATCTGATTTATCTGTGCTCACCTAACAATCCAACGGGCGCATCCATGACCAAGGATCAGCTCAAGGCCTGGGTTGACTATGCAAAGGCTAACGGCTCTATTATTTTGTTCGACGCGGCCTATGAGTCTTTTATCACGGACGAGTCTATTCCTCACTCTATCTATGAGATAGAGGGTGCGAGAGAATGTGCGATCGAGTTCCGTTCTTTCTCGAAGAATGCAGGCTTTACAGGTACACGCTGCGCGCTGACAGTGGTGCCAAAGTCTCTCAAAGGCAAAGCGAAAGATGGCTCTGAGGTGGAGCTTTGGGGCCTGTGGAATCGTCGTCAGTCAACGAAATTCAATGGCGTTTCTTATGTGGTGCAGAAGGCGGCTGAGGCTGTGTATTCTGCATCGGGACAGCAGCAGACTAAAGAGCTGGTGAGCTTTTATCTGGAAAATGCGAGAATTATTCGCGAGCAGCTGACGGCGGCCGGCATTCAGGTCTATGGCGGCGTGAATGCACCTTATGTGTGGGTCAAGACACCAGATGGGCTCTCCAGCTGGGACTTTTTCGATAAACTGCTGAAGACTTGCAACATTGTAGGAACACCAGGTGCTGGCTTTGGCGCTGCAGGGGAAGGCTATTTCCGCATCTCCGCATTCAACAGCCGCGAGAACGTCAATGAGGCGATGAAGCGCATCAGTAAGAAGTTCACAGCGGCAACGGTTTAAGATATAGATAGCGTTCCAGCATGTCGTTATCTGGCCCTCTTCAGCTAGGCTTCCATGTTTATAGAAGCCTAGCTGAAGAAAGAACTGCTGCATGGAAGCCGGAATGCCAGCAGTTATGTATTTCTGATTGCTTGTTCTATTGCAGCGACGCGTATGTAGAAGGCACGATGAGCGTGAGCAACTATTTTAGCGTTCTTGATGAAGCACGGATAAAGGATGGGTAACCTCGTAGTAATAATGCGTTTCTTCTCCTAATCATCCTTTACGCACGATTACATATTTCTTTCCTAGAAAATCTTCCAGATTTTTAGCTATGCAATCGAATACACGTGCGTTTTTACCACTCAAAGATTTGACTTTAAACCTGAAGACTATCTAAAACGTAGATTCAGTGCTTGATATATCTGTTCGAATATTTTTCCAATAGTGCTAGTGGCACTATGGCAGAGCTTAGCAACTAGAGACTCAGAATCAGCGTGCCTTTAGCCATAGGTAAGTGCACACTGGCCATTCTGTTGTTTTTTAGTGACATCGATCAACCAAGCTTAAGAGCTAGGTGAAGCCGTACCAACCTCAGAGGGTGTCAGTCGATGCTGGCAGGTCAATAAACAGCCAATAAAATACCTACAATGACAAAATCTCTTCATATAGGACCTATCAGCGACGTTGAGCTACAGACATTAGAAACCTGTCAAAACTACCCCATTCGAACAATTGGTCATATTCAGCCACACGGTATTTTACTCGTCCTGAAATCTTCTAGCTTAAGCATCACACAAGCTAGTGCAAATACAAATTCGGCGCTGGGACTCTCCCCCGAAGACCTGCTGGGAAAATCCTTGACCAGCATTTTTCCCGATGAAGAGGTTGAAGATCTTAGAACTTGTCTGAGAGAGTCAGACAACTTTGGTGTACGTACACTAACTGCCCGTATTACCGGGGAACAGTTTTATATTTATCTACACCTCCAACAAGATATCATCTTATTAGAACTCGAACCTGTAAGAACAGACGCGTTTGACTTAGAAAGTCTGCAACGACAGATAAGTCAGATGACGACAGTTTTTGAGAAGACAACGACTATACTTGAGCTTAGCCAGCGCCTAGCTAAAGAAATTAGAGCGCTCATCAACTTTGATCGGGTGATGATTTATCAGTTCTTGAGCGATCAAAGCGGCATTGTGATTGCTGAAGAAAAGCACACTGGCATAGAAAGCTATCTGGGCTTACACTATCCGGCCACAGACATTCCGGCGGAAGCTAGAGCTGTCTTTACCGAGAACCCGCTTCGATGCATTCCAGATATCAACTACTCACCCGCGCCAATTATCCAAGCTGATAAGTCGCTGACGCAGAAGCCTTTAGACATTAGCGCGACTTGGCTACGAGGTGTTGCACCCGCTCATGTCGAATATCTCAAAAATATGGGGGTAGTGAGTTCTCTCACCATGCCTTTACTAGATGAGAGCGGCCTATGGGGGCTGATTTCTTGCCATCATAGTCAGCCTACCTACACAACCGCAGAAACCCGCAGTATTCTTGTTCTATTGTCAAAAGTTGCTTCACTCAATTTATTTCGACAACAACAGTTAGAACGGAATGTCTATCGAGAACAAAGGAACTGTTTTCTGACCGATTTGAAAGCAGCTAGAAAGCAGGATGATGCTTCGTTACAACAGGTGCTTATCCAAAACTCTCAGCTGTTACTTGATGTATTTAAGTCTGAAGGATTGGCGTTTATTTTCGAACAAGATATTACGATAGTCGGTACCACACCGTCTGAAGCTGATATTCGAGGATTGGCTCGCTGGCTGAAAAAAAAGCCTGATCCAACGTTCTCGACTTGTGCTTTATCTCAAGAGTATTCTGAGGAGAATATTTGTTCAGACTTACCTGCCGGGCTATTAAGCATTTCAGCGGCTACGCAACATTCACAGTCGATTGCCTATCACATTGTGCTGTTTCGCCCTGAGCAGCTACAAACCGTTTCTTGGGCTGGTCAGCTCAATTACACATGCAAATTCAATGAGTATGGAGAATTAGAGCTGGGCCCGCGTAAATCTTTTGAGCTGTGGAAAGAGCAGGTTAGGGGACAGTCTTTACCTTGGTCGGCACAAGAGCTAGAAACGGCTTCAGACTTGCACAGCGTACTTATGCAAGTTGCTCTCAATTCTTCTGAAGCCGCGCTTCGTGCCAAAAGCGAGTTCTTGGCCAATATGAGCCATGAAATTCGGACACCCATGAACGCTGTAATTGGGATCACTGAACTACTCAATGAGACGGAGCTAGATACACGCCAGAAAAAGTATGTCTCAATCATCCGCACCGGTAGCGATACACTTTTAACAGTCATCAACGACATCCTTGACTTTTCTAAGATTGAATCTAAAAAAATGATCTTAGAAATGGGTCGTCTTGACCTGTATCAATGCATTGAAGACGTCACTGCATTATTCTCTAATCAGGCAGCAGAAAAAGGACTGACTTTAACCAATCGGATTGAATCTGGCAATAATCCTTATGTGTTTAAAGGTGACTTGGTACGACTACGCCAAATTCTAGGAAATTTTGTCAGCAACAGCATAAAGTTTACTGAGAGTGGTGCCATAGAGGTCTCTTTAAAGGTCCATTCCATCCGCTCAGCACCCGCGAAAAAAGACACTGCTTATCAGTATAAAATCACGGGGAAAGTTAAAGACACGGGTATTGGAATTTCCCCAAAAACAATCCAGCATCTATTCCAACCGTTTTCACAGGCTGATGCTTCAATAACTCGACGGTACGGCGGCACCGGGTTGGGCCTCGCTATCAATAAAGAACTCATTGAACTAATGGGGGGTGAAATCTGGGTGGAAAGCGAGATTGGCAAAGGAACAACATTTGGCTTTTCGATCAAACTTGAACCCTATGAGCCCCTGATTCTAGCCAATTATCTTGAGAAGAAAACTGAGCTGAGCCAAAAACATTTGCTCGTTGTAGACGGAAATGAGGTCAGCCGTCATCATCTGAGAAGGCAGGCTGAATCTTTAAATTTAGAGGTGTGTATTGAACACTCAGCAGGAGGCGCACTCGTCCAATTGTTTCAAGAAAAGCGCTTTGATGCGATTTCCATTAGCGATCAGCTACCCGATATGGACAGCCATCAGTTGGCTCTGAAAATTTCGAGTATTCCAGATTTTCAAACGATTCCAATTATCCTAGTACAGACGCAACAGACGCGCTCACTCAACGATAAGGACGCCCTAGACAGTAGAATTACCCTGCTCCAAAAGCCGGTCAGCCAAGAGAGTCTGCGAAATGCATTGATACCGCTTTTCCTAGATGAGACGCTCTCTTCGTCTGAGCAGTTTCCTGACAGGCAGTTAACAAAACCTAAGGTCAGTGCAGAAACGCCTTTACGAATTTTGCTAGCCGAAGATATCCCACTCAATCGAATTGTGGCGTTACAGATGCTGAGATCGTGTGGTTATAGAGCCGATACTGTCAATAACGGCAACGAAGTGCTAACAGCGCTTCACCATCAGCCATATGATCTGGTTCTAATGGATATACAAATGCCAGAAATGGATGGATTGACGGCCACGCGGCAAGTCCGTTTAGCGCCCGATATCATTCAACCTTACATCGTTGCCATGACGGCAAGTTCGATGCAGGGCGACCGGGAGAGGTGCCTTGCAGCAGGGATGGATGACTATATTAGTAAACCGATTCGTAAGCGCCAGCTAAGAGAAGTGATACAGCAATGTCCACGCTTGCCTCAAATGCTTATGTAGGTGTGGCCTAACCATGGCTCTGTCTAATCTTTGTTGTTTTGGGCAGGGCCTCATCACCTTTCAACTCATCGATCGCAGGCGGGTAAGCTGCATTTTTATCGACCGTGATGACTCTCGGCTCGATTGTATGCGAAACGGAACCGTATAGAGCGGGTCGCCTTGAATCCACTCCTGCCCCAGGTATAACTGGTTTTTGATTACGTTGAGTAGAGCAGATGGCGTCATAGGCCAGACTGCTCTATGGCTGCTAGTACGTTTTGATGGTTGGCAGTATCCCCCGCTTGCAGGTAGACATCAGCAGATTTTCGTAAGTCTTCGAGAGCCCCTTTGTCATCGTTGAGAGAAGACTTCAACAGCCCTCGCTTGTACAGATCAGACGCATCGTCAGGATTGAGTTCCAAGGCTGTGTTGAGATCGCTTAGGGCACCGTTTAGATCTTGCACGCCAACGAGCGCACTGGCACGGTTGGAATAAACAGAAGCCTCCCTAAAGGGATTGCCGCCCGTGGCTTCCATGATTTCCAGGCTACGGCTGTAGTCTTGAATTGCACCTTCGTAGTTTTCTTGCGTCAGGCGAATGTTACCGCGACCCAGATACAGCGATTCGCTACTAGGATTAGTTTGGAGGCCCCTGTCACAGTCTGTCAGTGCAAGATCTAGCTGCTGGGTTGCGAAGTAGGCGCTACACCGATTGTTGAGGACATCAGGGTCGTTAGGATTCACCGCTAGGGCTGTGCTGTAGTGAGCGATCGCACCTTCCTGGTCAGCAGGATTGCTGTTCGACTTAATCTCACCCGTGACAATCAGCGCTGTCACTGAGTTGGGATTTATCTCTAGCGCTTTTTCTAGCAGACCTAAGGCCTGTTCTTTTTCGCCGGACTCATACTTTAAATAAGCCTGGTTAATAATCGCTTGAACGCTGTTGGGATTAACAATTAGCGCCTGATTGTAATCATCAAGCGCTCCTTTTTTGTTACCCAGCCGAGATTTGGCGTAGCCCCGAGAAGAAAACTCGGCGGCGGTGCTAGCCGTTAGCTTACTCGCACTGACCCAGTCGGCAGCCGCGCCCGTTCTATCACCTAAATCTTCTTTTCGACTGCCTCGATTGACGTAGGCCGAGATTGTTGTTTCACCATTTTCAATGGCAAGATCCAAATTCTGTAGGGCTTCTTGTGCGTTTCCTTGAACAACGTTTACGCTAGACCATTCCTTGTACGCTCTTGCATAGCTAGGATCGGTGCGAAGAGCGCTGCGGTAGTCATCGACAGCGCTGTCATATTGGCCTGTTTCGTAGTAAGCATTGCCTCTTTCTGTGAGCGCTTCCGCTGGGTTCTCAGACTGATCTGCGGCTTGGATAAATGTAGCGATCGCCTCCTGATAGGCCCCAGTTGCAAACTGTACTTTCCCCTTCACTAACAGTGCCGATGCATCGTCAGACACCTGCGCTAAAACAGAGTCTGCCTGCGTGATCGCCTGAGCGTATTCACCGACCTCAAGATAGGCCCGTGCCAGCTGAGTCTGCGCATCTGCATCGTTGGGATCTTCTGCGATCGCCTTTTCTAACTCGTTAACAGTCGCCTGATAGTCTTCTACCTCGGCAAGCGAAGCATTCTCGTTAAAGGAGATTCGGGGTGTCACGCCAACTAACACACCTGCGGCTAGCAGCAGCCCACTTGCAGCCAGTCCAACCCTTTTCCACGGCAGAGATGAACTAGATGAAGCTGAACTGGATAAAGCTGAACTGGATGAAGATGATTGAACTGAGGTAGGCGGCGCACCGTCCTTTGAGAGAGCAGTGTCAGTTGAGACTGCCGTGGGAGTACTTGCACCCGGGACAGCAGTTGGCCCCGGCTGTAGCGAAGAAGAACCCGAGGGCTGAGAAACAGCCGTTTGGGCCTGCCTCTGGACATGCTCTAGAGTGTTGGTCGATAGAGCAGCCAGCATATCAGCAGCTGTCGCGTAGCGGTTTTGAGTGTAGGGATGAATAGCCCGAGAGAGAACAGCTTTGATGCGATCGCTCGCATTGGGCGCAAACTGTGTCCATAGCACTTCACCGGTTTGGCTATCAGTGGGCAGTTCGGCAGGCGATCGCCCGGTGAACAGAAATACCATCGTCAGGCTCAAGCTGTAGAGATCGCTTGAGAACGTCGGTCGTCCGGCGGCCTGCTCAGGGGACATAAATCCTGGGGTGCCGATGACCAGAGAGCTTTTTGCCTGCCCAGATTGGCGAACAACGGTACTCATTAGCTCCTTGACTGCGCCAAAGTCGATCAGACACGGCAGGTTATCGGATCTGCGTAGAATAATATTGCCTGGCTTGATATCGCGATGAATAATATTTTGCTGATGAATGGGAGCGAGCGCTTTAAGACAGTTGATAAGGAGCGAGCGCACTCGATCTTCTGGCCAATCTTCTTGCACCAGTTCAATTAGTGGCGAACCTTCAATCCATTCCTGTACCAGAAAAAACTGCCCCCCTTCTTCAAAGTAGGCATATAGATCAGGAACCTGATTGTTACCCTTACTGACAGCCTCTAGCACAGCGGCTTCGCGCGAAAAGCGCGCCTGCACAATGCGAAACACATCAGGGCGATCGTGCATTGGCTTTAGCTGCTTAATCACGCAATGCCGACGCGAGGGCATTTGAGTATCTTCTACCAGAAAAGTTTTGCCAAAACCGCCTTCAGCCAAAGCTTTAATAATGCGGTAGCGATGATTCAAAAGAGAGGCGCTCATGAGAGGTAACCAGGCAGAAGCGAGTGGGAAATAACCAAAGGAGGAAAAAGGACGCGGATGCACACTGGTAACTTTCATTACCGTAAAAGCTTTGATTCGCTACCGTCAAGGAATATTAAGCTTGATGTGCGATCGCACCGATTGCCTTTCTCATTTTCTTAAAACACCCTCTTCAGACATACCGACAAAACAGCATTTACGGACAACAAATCCAGTAAAAAAGCCCGTAAAAGCGGAAGCGGTTCCTCCTATAGTGATAGGGCAATTAGTGATGCGGCGATGCAATAGCCCAATGCTTTATGTTGTCTCAAAAAAACAAAGAATCAAATCCCAAAGTTGTCACAGAAGGGAACTTTAAATCTTTCTGGACCGCTAGCTTTGTGCTGCTGAGTAGCTTCGTCGCTTACGGCTATTCGTTCGCTAAATCCAATATTTTCAATCAGGTACCTGTCATAGAAGCGCTAATGGACAGCCGCCTGTTCACTAGCGACTTCTATATCCAGGAGATGACCGGGTTTACCCCCCGCTTTTATTACTATCACCTAGTCATTTTTCTCCATCAGCTCGGCCTTAGCGTGCCGGTCGCCAAGTTTGTTCTATTTTTGGCGGCCTTTGGCTCGCTGATTCTAGGGCTTTGGTCCATAGGTAAATATCTGGCTAAGTCATCCTTTGCAGGCGTGGCGCTGGCCTTCCTGGGGCTAGCTGCGATAGATGGAACCTTAGGCGTCACTGACCTATTCAGGGTAGAGCCTATCTCAGCAATCTATGCGATGGGTGTCACTGTTTGGGGCATTTACTTTTGCTGCCGACGACAGTGGATACGGGGCTACTTGATGTTTGGACTGGCAACACTGTTGCAGTTTCTTATTGGCTTTTTGCCCGCTTGCCTATGGGGCATTAGCCTGCTGTTAGAAACTGTCTGGCGCAAGCGTTTCGGTAAATTTGTGGGCGCGGCGGCAGTGTTTGTTCTGCTGGTAGGGCTGGTATATGTGCCAATGGTGATGGCGGGCAATACCAGCAGCGACGCGCTGACGGATGATACTTTTGTTCATCTGTACGGCTATATTCGGCATCCGCATCATATTGTTTTGTCCACTTTTCCGACTAAAGACTGGCGAGATTTTATTTGCCTGACTGCTACGGGTTTAGGGACAATTCAACTATCTAGTAAGCTGAGCGCTGCGCATAAGCGAGATCTGGCTTTGACGATTGCGATCGCCTGTAGCCTTCTGGCAGTCGGCTATGTCTTTGTAGAAAAAATTCCACTGGCATTGGTTGCCAAACTACAGTTCGCTCGGGTCACCCCCTTTGCCATGCTGGCAGTTTGGATGGCGCTCAGCGTAGTGGCTAGCGAGTACTATCAGCGCAAAAATTACCCGGTTAGTCTGCTGCTAGTGGCGATGCCATTAGTCGATAAGGTGGGATCGATTCTGCTGCTGGTCTTTGTTTTACTCCTGCTGCTAGCCAAGAAAATAAATAGCCACACGCATAAACGATCTACTTTTCTAAAGCCACTCATTCAGCTGCATACGCTCTCACTACATCGGCCAAAAGACATTAAAATCACTTACGGTCTGTTCTTTCTTGTTCTACTAGCCTGCTGGTCTTTTTTTCCAATGCTCTTCGCGAGTTTGGCCTATCCCCTGACCGAACAGGCTTCACCAAAGTTCTTTCGCCGCTCACGCACATACATCAAGGCAGCCACCGTTGGACTATGCCTGTATTTGTCTTTGCATCTGTCGGGTCTGATTGGGAACACAGCGCTGACACCGCTCCATCGCAAGATCACACTCTACGCGCCGCCCACAGATACACTGGCCCAAGTCGCAGCGGCCTTTGAACAGGTGAGCGAGCCAGATGACCTGGTTTTAGTGCCGCCTTCAGACGAGGTGTTTCGCTTTTATTCACAGCGATCTGTTGTGGTGACGTTCAAGAGCTTTCCGTTCACCGATCAGGGAATATTGATCTGGCAAACTCGATTAGAAGAGATCTTAGGCCCCTTGAGCCTGCATATGATGTCAGCAGAGTATACGCACGAGCTATATCGTCAGCGCAGCAGTGAAGAATTGATGACACTGGCTAGAGCGTACGGCGCAAGCTACATACTCACGCAGCCGGGATGGCACCCTGAGCTGGTAGGTCGGGTGGTTGCGAGAGGCGGTGAGTGGGAAGTTTGGGAACTTAGTTTGCCGGAGGTAGCTGCTGCAAACTGAGCACAACGTCAGGGTAGTGAGTTCTCTCTAAAGGTTTGCTCACTTGATCTAGGTGGTTAGAGATTGTCACGCTAGCATCATCAGTCTTACGCGCCAGCAAAAACCAGACTCTAATCGCATCTTCAGACGCGGTTGGTTTTAGCTGAGCTATCTTTTCACTGAGTAGCTGTAGCTCGGTTTCATCGACGTTGAAGAGATCTGTGGTGCCAGTTTGGAGAATAATGTCGTCCAGTGGAAAGCTAAAGCGAGGCTGGTAGTACTGAAACTGTAGCTGAGCCCAGAGGAAAACATAGAGCTTGTCGCCAGGCTGCCAGTTCTCTTGAATGTGTGCCATAGCAGGTCGAACGTCGTCAAAGTGCGATCGCTCAGGATTAACGACCCAAGAAAGCGTATGACCTAGCGGCTGCAACAACAGCAATAGAGCAAGCGATAGACCTAAAACGCCTGCTATCCGAGGTCCCTTCTTCCACCGTCGAAATAACAGCGAAATCCCTTCTGCCACAATGACTAGCGCATACGGCGTTAAAAACACAATCAGCCGGTTGCGGAAGGGATACTGGTGCAGATAAGAGGCCAGTATAGTCACAACAAACGGACTGCACAGGTAGGCCAATCTCCACCCGTGCGTTCGGTACAGGTAAACAAACCCAATCAGAAACGCAACTATAGAGAGACCGTCTGCGGGTGACAAAAAGCCTAGCGGCTTGTGAAAAAACTGTCCTAACGCATCTAATAGCCATAACAGATCGAACCAGCTGCTGGGGTAGCGATCGGCCCAGCCAGACGATAACGCCGTTTCAGAGAGTGTTTTACTCACGTTGACGACGTACAAGCTGATCAAACTAGCTAGCCAAACGCCGTACAGAGGTAGTCGTCTGATTAGGAGCGATCGCAACTCAGCAGCAT